>MDTA01047339.1_pt1 | contig 26147 bp, 28 predicted proteins | sample 811151 | NCBI WGS metagenome assembly MDTA01 (sample SAMN05326648, study PRJNA326480) | marine metagenome | isolation source: seawater | place: Indian Ocean: South | collected 2010 | reverse complement strand
TTGTAATTACAAACAAAGAAGACCTTAATAACAAACTGCAATTCATTCAAAAAACCATTGGTGCAGTCCCCAGTCCATTTGACTGCTGGCTAACTTTATTAGGAATAAAAACCTTAGATGTGCGTATGAAAAAACATGCACTAAATGCTCAAGCTGTTGCTGAATTTTTGGAGGGTCATCCAAAGGTTTCAAAAGTAAACTATCCTGGCCTACAATCCCATCCAATGCACAACATCGCAAAAGAACAAATGAGTGGGTTTAGTGGAATGATTTCATTTGAATTAAATGGCGGAATTCCGGCGGGAAAAAATTTAATGAACTCTGTTAAGCTAGCTCAGCTTGCTGAGAGTCTTGGATCAGTGGAAACCATGATAACTCACCCAGCTACAATGACCCATGCTGAAGTCCCAAAGAGTGAAAGACTCGCAAGAGGATTAACTGACGGATTAGTTCGTTTATCTGTAGGAATTGAAAATTTAGATGATATAGTAAATGACCTCGATAATGCATTAAAAATATCCTAGTTGCTTCTTTTAAATTTTATTAATTCGAGTTTATTTTAGATATTAAAAAATATTCCCAACTTTATCAGAGGCTCGAACTATCGCTCTTATGATAGCAGAACTAAATCCCTGATGTTCCATCTCATTTAGCCCAGATATAGTTATACCCTTTGGGGTCGTGACCTTATCTATTTCTGACTCTGGGTGCATTTCTGATCTTATAGTAAGAGAAGCCGCACCTCGGGCCGTCTGTGCCGCTAACAATATGGCATCCTCTGCATGAAAACCAATTTCTATACCCCCATGACTTGCTGCTCTGATTGCACGGAGGAAAAAAGCTAGTCCTGATCCACATAAAGCTGTAGCTGGACCTATTAACTCCTCTTTTAAAATATGTGTGCGACCTAAAGAATCAAATATACTTTTAGTAGTATTAATTGATTCAAAATGGTCATCTCTGCCTGCAATACAAGTCATTGATTCACATATTTCCACAGCAGTATTTGGTATTGACCTAATGATTGGGACATCCATTCCTAATACATTTTGGAATGATTCAATTGTCACTCCAGCTACAGTTGAGACTACCATATGTTTATGATGATGAATTTTGGCCTTAATCTCATTGAGTAAACTCACTATATCTTGTGGACCTACAGAAATAATTATTAACTGGGAGGAGGTGATTGCGGCTAAATTATCATTTGTCACGTTAAACCCATCTTTTTGCATGTGACCTAGCATCGTTATATTTTTTCTGGTTAATGTAATCTGAGATGATGAAAATTTACCTGATAATTTCATTCCCTTAGCTATAGCTTGTCCAATTTTACCAGCACCTAAAATTGCAATATTATTTATTTGATCGGTTTTCATTTTTTCTCCAGTTAATTAAAATAATCATTCTAAACCCTAATTTGCCCTGTACCTATAACAACAAATTTTGTTGAGGTTAGCTCTTTAAGACCCATAGGGCCAAAAGAGTGCAACTTAGTAGTGCTGATCCCAATTTCAGCGCCTAGGCCTAATTGTCCGCCATCATTAAATCGTGTTGAGGCATTCACTATAATTGCAGAACTATCTAGAGTTTTTATAAACAAATCAATTGATTTTTGGTTTTGACTAATAATTGCTTCCGTGTGATCGCTTCCAAATATCTGTATATGTTCAATTGATTCGTTTATCGAATCAACAACTTTTACTGCTAAAATACGGTCTAAAAATTCTTCCTTATAATCATTATCAGTAGCTTTTTTCACCTTTTTTGAAAATGATTGTGTCCTTACACAACCACGTACTTCCACGTTTTCTGAAATAAGTTTCTCAATTAATGAAGGCATTAGTTTAGCTGCTATATCTTTATGAACAAGTAAAGTTTCAACAGCATTACAAACGCCAGGTCGTTGAATTTTTCCATTCAGGACAATTTTAATTGCGCTTTTAATATTTGCAGAAGCATCAACATAGACGTGACAATTGCCCTTGTAGTGTGCAATTATTGGTACACTCGATACTTCGTAAATATGTTTAATTAAACTTTCACCACCACGTGGAATAATCACTTCTAATAAATTATTTAATTTAGCCATCTTTGCAATATTTGAACGATCAGTTGATGGTATAATATCAACCACATCTTCTAAACCATAGTTAATTAATATAGATTTAAAAATCTTAACTAATTCAATATTAGATTCAAATGCCTCTGACCCTCCACGTAATAGTAAACCGTTTCCTGAATAAAAACATAGCGACGCAGCCTCGATTGTGACATTAGGTCTAGATTCATAAACTACACCGATGACACCTAATGGAATTCGCCGTCGTTGAACGCGAATTCCATTAGGCCGCTCATAGTCTTCAGTGATCTCGCCAACAGGATCTTGAAGATTACAAACTTCATTGATACTATCTGCCATACTTTTGATTCTTTCATCATTTAAAGTTAATCTGTCAATCATAGCTTCAGATAACCCTTTAACTCGTGCCCCCCCGATATCTTTTTTATTTGCAAGTTTGATATTTTCTTTGTTTTTAATAATCTCTGATGAAATCTCCATGAGTATAGTTTGTTTTTCTTTTGTACTTATTGTAAGCAAAGACTTGCTTGCTTGTTTTATTTTTTTTGCAATTACCTTTATGTCCATTTTTATTTATCCTTTAAAATAACCATATTGTCTCTGTGAATGATGCCCCTATGGTGCTTATAGCCCAAAATAGATTCTATAGCATCAGACTGCCTACCTGCTATTTTATCAATTTCATTTTTATCATATTCAACAATGCCACGGGCAACTACTGCACCACTTTCTAAACTACAAATAACTCCATCACCTCTTAAAAATTCTCCTTCAGTTTTTATAATTCCTGATGGCAGTAAACTAGCCTTTTTTATTTTAATTGCCTCCGCTGCACCTTGATCAATTACTAGCCTAGCCTTTGGACGTAGCGCATGGGCGATATATGCTTTTCTGGAACTTAACTTTGTTTCCGTTGGCATAATAAAAGTACCAAGCTTTTCATTGTCAATTATTCTTTTCAAAATACATTCAATACGACTATTTGCAATAATAGTTGGAACACCATACTGTGCAGCCATAATCGGAGCTTCTAATTTGGTATAGATTCCACCTCTCCCAATTCCATCTAATGTATTTTGTGGTATTTCTCCCTTAATTTTTTCTAACTTTTTTATGGTAAGTGTTTCATAAATTTTTGTTTTAGGATTGATTTTAGGATCATTTTCTCCTATTCCATCAATATTAGATAATATTATAAATAGGTCAGCATTTACAAGACTTGTACAAAGGGCTGCCAAAAAATCATTATCACTAAAACGAATTTCCTCGGTACTTACTGTATCATTCTCATTTATAATTGGAACAACACCATTAAACAACAGACTTTCCAAAGTATTTCGGGCACTTAAATATCTTTGCCGATCGTTTAAATCATCATGAGTTAAGAGTATTTGAGCTACGGTTAAGTCATGAACTTTGAAAAAGTTTTGAAAGGATCCAAGTAAGAGAATTTGACCTATGGAAGCTGCAGCTTGTTTGTTTTCAATTGAATTACCATTTGAATTCAGTAGATTGTTTCCAGCAGCAACTGCACCGCTGGAAACAAGGACAACCTGTATATTTTTTTTTAAAATTGATGCAATTTCGTTAACGATAGCTTCAATTCTTTTTGGATCAATTTCTCCATTACTATGGCATAGACTTGAGCTACCAATTTTAACAACAATACGCTTTAATTTTGGTAACACTCTTTTCATTTCGTGTTTTTTATAGATTCAGCTACCTGTTTGTAAGCATCTCTAAATGGGACTCCTTGCTGAACCAACTTATAAACTTTTGAGGTAGCATAAAGATCTTCTGTAAGACCTTCTTTACATTTTTTTTTATTTACTATTATTCCTTGAAAAAGTAAAGTCATCACTTCTAAACTTTTTGCCAAAATAGAGAACCCATTCATTACAGATTCTTTTGTCAGTTGTACATCTCTATTATAGCCTGAAATATTATTGGAAGAAATCATAGACACCTGTAATTCGTATGATGTCATAAGGTGGTACTTCCCTCTTATTAATTCAAGCACATCAGGATTTTTCTTTTGTGGCATTATTGAACTTCCTGTACAGAATTCGTCTGGTAAATCAATATAACCGAATTCATCCATACTGAATAAGATTAGATCGGTAGAAATTTTATTTAGGTCTAGCATTATTTGAGAAAGAGAGTGTAATAATGAAATTTCAAATTTACCTCTTGAATATTGCGCGTAAATCGGGTTTTTTTGCACCCTAGAGAACCCTAACTCACTTGACGTTAATTCACGGTCAATTTCTATTGGCAATCCATAACCTGCAGCACTTCCAAGAGGGGACTGATCGATCAGTTCTCTCACTGTATCCAAAAAAAGTAGATTATCATCCATAGAGTCAATAAAAGCTTCAGCCCACATTTTTACAGAAGTTGGCATTGCTTTTCGCATATGAGTATAACCTGGCAACTCAATTTTACCATATTTATTACTGAATTTTTTTAATGACATTATAAAACTTTTTGCTAGATCTTTTATTTTAGAAAGACGATCCTTATAATAGAGACGCAAAGCAACCAAAACTTGGTCATTTCTTGAGCGAGCAGTATGTATTTTTTTTCCCACTTCACCTAAACATTCAGTTAAAAATATTTCTATTGCAGTATGACAGTCTTCATGTTCTTTCTTTATTTTAAATTTTCCAACTTTATCTAACTTTATTATTTGATTTAATCCATTTTGCAAATCCAGCATTTCTTTCTTTGTAATTAATTTCATGGCAAACAGCATTTTTGCATGTGCTAAGGATGCAATGCAATCAAAATAAATTAATTTTTCATCTAATTCATTATCGTTGTTTACCGTAAATGAATCTACAAGTTTGTTCAATTCATACCCTTTATCCTATAGTTTCTTCATATTTTTTTCTTCCTCCAACCATAGGGTTTATTTTTCTTAAGAACAATATTATGTGCTTTTAATCTGATTGCATTTATATTTATAAATCCTTCCGAATCAGTAGATCTAAAACCACCCTCGATATCCATACTTGATAAATCTTGATCATATAAAGAAGTTTCGGATTCTCGGCCAATGGGAATAATATTACCTTTATATAAAACTAAACGTACAATGCCATTGATCGCCTCTTGGCTTTTTTTAAATGCTGCCATAATAAAATCCATTTCAGGAGAAAACCAAAAACCATTATATATAAGCTCGGAAAATTTTGGAATCAGCATATCTCTCAAATGCATCACCTCTTTATCCATCGCAATACCCTCAAGATCTCGGTGTGCTCTCCACAGAATGGTAGCCCCAGGAGTTTCGTAAACTCCTCTTGATTTTATACCAATAAATCGGTTTTCTACCATATCCAATTGACCAATAGCATTCTCTCCACCTAAATGATTTAAATAAATTAAAATTTCAAGCGGATCTGTTTTTTTAGTTCCATTATCAATATTCGTCAGTCTTGCAGGCAATCCATTTTGAAATTCTATTTCGATGAGCGTCTCTTTGTCTGGTGCATTTTTCACCGTTTTTGAGAAACTGAAAACATTATCATTAGGTCTTAGAGAGGGATCCTCTAAAGGACCAGCCTCATGGCTTACATGCATTATATTTCCATCCTCACTATATGGCCTCCTTTTCGTTGCGGTAATTTCTATTTTATATTTTTTTGCCTATTTTATCATATCATTTCTGCCCTTAAACTCAGCAAGAAATTCTGGATCTTTCCAAGGAGCTATGACTTTTATTTTTGGGTTTAGAGCATAATATCCTAACTCAAATCTTACTTGATCATTACCCTTCCCTGTAGATCCATGGGAAACATATTTTGCATTTTCTTTAGTTGCGATTTCGATTTGTTTTTTTGCAAGAATAGGTCTAGCTAATGAGGTGCCAAGTAAATATCTACCCTCATATAATGCGTTGCCTTGAAGTGCAGGAAAAATATAGTCTGTAACAAATTTTTTTCTCAGATCCTCAATGTAGACTTTTGTTGCACCTGTACTAATCGCCTTTTTCTCAATTTTATCAAAGTCATCATTTTGACCTACATTGCCAATGAAGCAAATAACATTGTAGCCCTTGTTGGCAAGCCATTTCAAAATAATTGAGGTGTCCAAACCTCCACTGTAGGCTAAAATTACTTTCTCTCTATTCATGTATAAATTCCAATTCATTCGACTTTACTTTTCTGTAATAACAAGTTTTTCTATTGGTGTGGCATGCATTTTTATTTTTAGGAATAACTATGTATAATAATGAATTTTGATCGCAATTAATCCTTATTTCTACTATTTCTAGTTCATCTCCTGATGTTGCACCTTTCACCCATAATTCATTTCTGGATGTACTCCAAAATGTAGCTTTCCTACTTAAAAGCGAATATTCCAAAGCTTCTTGATTTACATAAGCAATAATTAATAAATCTCCCGTTACTGAATTTTGAACTGCGACTGGTATTACATCATTTTTGTTTTTGACTATGTGTTTTAGTTTACCAAAATCAATTTTCAAGTTTTTAGTTTCTTCAACCCCTTTCATTTGACTCCCCCAATCGGATTTGAATCCCATTTTTTTTTAAAAAAAATTTTATCTCAGATATAGAAAAAATATCTCTGTGAAAAACGGAGGCTGCTAAAACTGCATCTGCCAAACCAACTTCAAAAGCTTTTTTAAAGTGATCCAATTCTCCAATACCGCCAGATGCAATTACTGGTATTGAAACCATTTCGCTAACTTTTTTAATTAAATCTAAATCAGTTCCTCCTTGGGTGCCATCAGTGTCCATACTTGTTAATAATATTTCGCCCACACCGCGATTTTCTGCCTCTTTAATCCATTGAATAGCATCCATATTTAATTTTTTACTTCCTCCATGTGAGTAAACACCCCAATTGCTATTGTTTTTTTTAACATCAACGGCTAAGACAATGCATTGAGAACCAAAAATTTTTGACGCTTTATCCAATAAGTCAGGATTCTTAAGAGCAGCCGAATTAATTGATACTTTATCGGCACCTGCATTTAGTAATTGGTTTATATCATTTATTTTTCTAACACCACCCCCAACCGTGAAAGGAATAAATACCTTTTTTGCGACTTGCTCAACCAAATCTACTACATTATTCCTTGACTCAAGCGTGGCAGTAATATCAAGAAATACTAACTCATCTGCACCTTGCTCTGAATATTTTGAGGCCATTTCAACGGGATCCCCTTCTATTTGCAAATTAATAAAGTTTACACCCTTAACAACTTTTTTATCTTTAACGTCTAGGCAAGGAATTATTCTTTTCGCTAACATCTACTTAACTCATAAATACTAATTACACCTTCATAAATTGCTTTACCCACAATTACTCCATTTACATTGAGATGGCTCAAATTTTTAATTTTTTTTATATCATCTAAACAACTAATACCGCCAGATGCTGTGATTGGAATAGCCGAACACTTTGCAAATGATTCCAATTCTTCAATATTAGGACCATTTAACATTCCATCCTTTTTTATATCGGTGTATATAACTCGTTCAAACCCAAACTCACCTATTCTTTTTATTAACTCTTTTGCGTCTACAGATGAGGTTTTCTCCCATCCATCAGTAGCTACCATCCCTTTTTTCGCATCAATTCCTGCAATAAAACAATTTGGGAATAATTTCACCCACTCCAATATCTTACTTCCCGACCCTAATAGTTTTGTCCCCAAAATCAAATTTTCAGCACCTGCATTTATAGCAGAGTGAAAATGTTCTTTTTGCCTAAGACCTCCGCCTAATTCTACTTTAATACCTAAGGAGGCTATTTCTTCAACAACTTTCAGATTTTTAGGCTCTCCAACTTTTGCACCATCTAAATCAATTACATGGATTAGCTTGAATCCATGATCCGCAAAGTTTTTAGCAACTGATTTTGGGTTTTCATCATAAATAGTTTTTTTTGAGTAATCTCCTTGAGAAAGTCTAACACACTTCCCCTCAATTATATCAATAGCAGGAATTATACTAAAATTCATTAGTATAAAATCTCTTTAGTATTCTCAGACCAAATTCTTGTGATTTCTCTGGGTGAAACTGCAGGCCAATAACATTTCGTTTACGCAAACCTGATACAAACTGGTTCCCATATTCTGTTAATGATATTATATTCTCCTCATCCACAGGATGACATGCATAAGAATGAACAAAATATGCATAACCTGTCTTTGAAAATACCAAGTTCTCGTTTGTTGGTTTAACCTGATTCCAACCAATGTGAACTTTTCTAAAACTATTTTTTATCAATTTGACTCTACCAGGAATTAGATTTAAGCCTTTGTTTGTGCCATTTTCTTCACTCTCTGAAAGCAATAATTGCATACCTAGACAAATTCCGAGCAAATATTTTCTATCATCCACCCAATCATTAAGAAAATCATCCAACCTCAGGTTTTTTAGTCGATCCATTGCTGGCCCAAAAGCACCAACACCTGGTAAAACTAACTTTTTTGCCTTTTGTAATTCTTCAATATCACCCGAAATAAAAGAGGGTATACCCAAATAGGAGAATGCATTACTAAGGCTACCTAGATTGCCAGCCCCATAATTTATTATCCCAATCATAAAGCACCCTTTGTCGACATTAGAAATCCATGTCTGGGCAAGACAGCTTTGCGTAATGCAAGTCCTACCCCTTTAAAAATAGTTTCTATAATATGATGTGCATTATCACCATACCAATTATGGATGTGAAGATTTATCCTACTCTCCTGGGAAAAGGATCTAAAAAAATGTCCAGTCATTGAGGTATCAAAAGCCCCCACTTTTTCAACATTGAAAGTTGCACTAAACGTAGAATAAGGTCTATTGCATATATCCACAACGACTCTTGTCAATGCTTCATCTAAAGGGCAGAAAGCATGTGCTATTCGCTCAATAGATTTGATTTCTATCCATTCTTTATAAAATGCTTTTCCAAGGGCTAAACCAGTATCTTCAATAGTATGATGGGAATCGACTTCCAGATCTCCTATACAACTTAATTTTAAATTCCAACCAGCCCAAAATGAAAGAGAAGTGAGCATGTGATCAAAAAAGCCAATTCCCGTAGAAACTTGAACCTGGCTGGAACCGTTTATCTCTAAGACTATATCAATATTTGTCTCTTTAGTTTCTCGCTTTAATTCTATCATTTATTCTATACCTCGCAAAAATTTCATTAATGAATCTGTTTTATAATCATAACCATCCAACTCTAAACTAGAGCCAACCAAGCAAAAATCTATATTTTTTTCTGTTTTGCGTCGATATTCTTTTACTAGTTCTAGATCATCCACTGTGTCTCCAAAATAAATTGGGTAATCTGAATGAAGATTGTTTATTAACTTTGTTAGTTTATATGGATTTGGTTTATCCAATTCTGGGATATCCGAAAAGGCGACATACGATGGGTCAATTGACCATCCTAAAATTGAGAACGCTAACTCAGTTTCGGCATGGTTTCGTCCTGTAAAAATTCCAATAATTTCTTTATATTTTTTTATAAAATCCAAATCAATCATGGTTATTTCTGATTTCCAAAGTCCATTTTCGCTTAACATTGAAGGTTTAAACCCATATAATTTCTCACATGCCGTCCTCCCGCCATAGGCCTCTTTCACAATCTGTGTAATTTTTTGTTCAAAAGATTCTTTTAATTCGGGAAACTGTTTTCTTACTCCCTCAATACCTTTCTTAGATTTCTTACATAATTGCAAATATTCAGAAAAACTTAAATAGTCTGCAAAATTAATCCATGCCGCACCTGCAATAGCAGCATGCCAATCATTATTAAAACCACCGACAGCTCTGAGATTCCTTAATTCCTTAATGCTAAAAATATTTGTACCAGTGAATATTGATATAGCCTTTATGACAGCATTATCAAAAGACTTGGAGGTATCAATGAGCACTCCATCAATATCAAAGATTAATGCATCGTATTTCATTGCAGTTCCTTAAGGGCTTCTAACAGTTCATGGTTTTCCGAAGTGCTCCCAACGCTAATTCGGACAAAATCTTTACAACCGGGATAGTTTGAGACATCTCTTATTAATATTCCTCTTTCTCCTAAATAATTGAAAAGATTTTTTGGACAAATCTTAGATTTAACCAGAAAAAAATTAGTACATGAGGATAGTGCTTCAAATCCATCAATTTTATTTACATCAGAAATTAGCTTATCCCTTAGCTTTATTATTTCACTGGTGTATTTATTGATAATGTTAGGATTATTAATTAACGTACTCATTGCAATAGAAGTAGGTAGGTCCATATTAAATGGAAGCATACATTTTTGAATTTGCTCAGCTAAAGAGCGAGACATCATAGCATAACCTCCTCTAAAGGCGGCCAAGCCAAAAATTTTAGAGAATGTTCTTGTTATTATCAAATTTTTATTTTCATACAGTAGATCAATGCAAGACTCATTACAAAATTCAAAATAGGCTTCATCAATTACTACAAGCCCATTTGTTGATGTTATAACATCTAAAATATTATTTTTATCTATTTTTGTTGCTGTCGGTGAATTAGGATTGCATAATATTATGAGATTTGCCTTTCCCGCTTTTCTAATTAATTCTATTTGATCCAGTTTAAAATCTTTATCTAATAAACAAAAATTTGTGTCAGCTCCATGTTGCTCCGCTAGCATTTGATAAATAGAAAAGGTTGGAGCAAGTGTTAGTAAAGATTTACCCCTCTCAAGGCATGCAACAGATATTGCCTGCAAAACTTCGTTAGATCCTTTTCCAACAACGATATTCCCATGTTCGAGGCCATTAATTCTAGCAATCTCTTCCCTAAGATTTTGTGCAGTTAGTTCAGGATATCTGTTCCAAGATGATAACTTAAGCTCATTAGTAATTTGATTTTTCAAATCTTCACTGATATCAAATGGATTTTCATTTTGATTGAGTTTTATTTTATATTTCAATGTTTTTACTTTATAGGCACTCTGAGAAATAATTTCAGGTTTAATCCAATTCTTGATTTTCATTCATCCTCCAGTCGAATTTCAATAGACTTTGCATGACCAGAAAGCCCCTCTAAGTTGGCAAATTTTTTAACCTTTTCACCGCTCTTTCTAATTGAATTACTCGCATCAACAACAGAAAAAGGAACTAAAAAATCAACAACATTTAAAGGACCTCTAAATTTTGCTTGCCCGTTTGTAGGAAGTGTATGATTAGGTCCAGCCCAATAATCTCCCCATGCAACTGGAGTTTTTGAACCCATAAATATTGAACCAGCTATAACTTTATCTCTCAAATTTTCTGCACTCTCTGCCTGCAATGATAAATGCTCAGGGGCAATTTCATTTGATACATGAATACAATTATTTAGATCTTTTGCCACGAAAGCAAGACCATTATTTTTAAGTGAAGTTTCAACAATTTTAGAAGTGGCAAGTAATTTAATTTGGATTCTCAAATTGTTTTTAACCTCATTAACTAAATTTAATGAGTCTGTAATTAAAATCGCTTTTGCATCAGTATCGTGCTCTGCTTGTGAAATTAAATCAGATGCGATATATGAGGGATTTGCCTTACTGTCCGCAAGAACTACTATTTCTGTAGGGCCAGCGTTCATATCAATACCCACCTTGCTAGATAAAGCATGCTTTGCAGCACTGACATAACTATTTCCTGGACCTACAATTTTGTTAACTTTTTTTATACTTTCAGTGCCAATTGCAAGTGCTGCTATGGCTTGGGCTCCGCCTATTGTATATATCTCCTTAATTTGCAATAAATTGCATGCAGCTAAAATAGTTTTATCAGGTAATCCATCTTTAGTGGGTGGAGTGCATACAACAATTTCCTGTACACCAGCTATTTGTGCCGGGATAACATTCATAAATAATGAAGAGATCAAAGGATAGTTTCCGCCAGGTACATATGCACCAATTCTATTAATCGGTCTCCAATTCCATTCAACTTTTGTTCCATCTTTTTGCGTAATTAAAAAATTTTTTGGGGTTTGATTTTTATGGAATTTCTGAATATTATTAATTGCACCATGAAAAAGATCAAAGTCACCATTATGAGATTCGTATGAAGATTTAATAATTTCATCAGGCACTCTGAATTTTGATATTTTTACTTTATCATATTGCTCGGTTAATCTAATTAAGGAGTTGTCCCCATCTTTTTTGATTGATTCAATAATTTGGAAGACATTTACTTTTTTTATATTGTTTGACTGCTCTAAATGATCAAAAAATTCAGCTTTTGTTGTGAATATTTTCAGCATTAAATAATGACCTTATTTAGTGGATATTCAATAATATCAGATGCACCATTTTCAATTAGTAAAGGAATAAAATCTCTAACAGTTTTTTCTTCAACAATAATCTCAATAGCCATCCCCGAACCATCGGTTAAAGAACTTATTGTTGGTTTTTTCATAGCTGGAAGGACAGATAAGAGATCGTTTAATTTATCCTCTGCTACGTTCATTTTTAATCCTACTCTTGACATTGACAAAATACTGCTTTGTAGCAGTCTAGCTATATTTTCGATTTTTTTTCTTTTCCATGGATTATTAAAAGAATCTTTATTTGCTATAAATCTAGTACTTGATTCCATTACATTTTCAACAATTCGAAGATTGTTTGCACGTAGCGAGGATCCTGTTTCAGTTACCTCAACAATTGCATCAACAAGGATTCCTGGTTTTACCTCTGTTGCACCCCATGAAAATTCTACTTTTGCATTGACTTTATTTTTTTTTAAGTATTTTTTTGTAAGATTTATAACTTCAGTACTTATGCGTTTTCCCTCAAGATCTTTGACTGATTTAATTTCTGATTCATTTGGAACTGCTAAGACCCATTTTACAGGTTTCATATATGACTTTGCATAAATCAGCTCGCAAACTTCTACCACCTCAGATTCATTTTCTTCAATCCAATCTCTTCCAGTTATTCCAGCATCAAAAATCCCCTGCTCTACGTAGATTGACATTTCTTGAGCTCTAATTAGTAGCGATTCAATTTCATGATCATCACAATAAGGTTTATAAGCTCTTTTAGATAAACTAAAGTTCCACCCAGCTTTTCTAAGTAAGGCAAATGTTGTTTCTTGAAGGCTTCCCTTGGGCAAGCCCAATTTTAATATATCTCCCATATGTTCTACTCCATATAAAAAAAAACCTCCAGGTGTTTTTCCGGAGGTTTTAAATTTTTATTTTAAAAGCGATTTAATTATAAACCAACGACACCTCTTATTACTAAAAGATTACTATGAAAATGGTGTATATGTCGTCGACTAAACAATTTCATTATGATAAAATATATTACATATTTTTATTTAATTCAATAATGTTTAGTAGAATTAGTTTGCAGAATGTATTTTACAAAACTTAGCATTGGGCCACCTTGTAAGTAAAATTAGGTAGCCCAACAAAAAAGGAACATTTTTATAAATTATTCGCAGGTCGTCTCAATTAGTGCTGCACATACCAGATAAGGATCCATATTCGCAGCAGGACGCCTATCTTCCAGATAACCTTTTTTATCATTTGCAGTTGCCATCGGAATTCTGATGGAAGCTCCTCTATCACTAACTCCATATTTGAACTCAGTTATTTTAGCAGTTTCATGGAGTCCGGTTAATCTCTGATCATTACTATCCCCGTAAACGCTGATGTGTTTGTCTACATTTTTCCCAAGGGCCTCGCAGGCTGCAATAATCACATCATATCCACCATCTTCTCTCATACTTTTTGTACTGTAATTGGTATGCGCACCAGCGCCATTCCAATCGCCCTTTACAGGTTTGGGATCCAAACTAACTGTAACATTATATTCTTCAGCTACGCGGTGTAATAACCAGCGAGCAATATGCAATTGGTCTGCGACTGTGGGAGACCCTAGCGGTCCTATTTGGAATTCCCATTGGCCGGGCATGACCTCTGCATTAATACCCGAAATCTCTAAACCCGCTTTTAAACATAGTTCTAAGTGTTCTTCAACGATGTCTCTTCCGAAAATATTAGTTGCACCAACACCGCAATAATACTCTCCTTGTGGGGCAGGGTATCCATCAGATGGAAAACCTAGTGGCTCTTGTCCATCATAAAAGGTGTATTCCTGTTCAATCCCAAACCAAGCTTCCTGATCCTTGTGCTTTTCAGATAGAATTACACAAGACGCGCGGTTATTACTTGAGTGTACCGTCCCATCAGCATTTAAGACCTCGCACATTACAAGTATGTCATCTCCACCCCTAATGGGATCTGGAACAAAATATATCGGCTTTAAGGCACAATCACTATCATCCCCATCAGCCTGAAGGGTGCTGGAACCATCAAAACCCCAGTCTGGCAATTCTGCAACATCAGAAACAGGACCACCAAGAATTTTTGTTTTTGATCTAAGATTAGCAGTAGGCTGGTATCCATCAATCCAAATGTATTCTGCTTTTACTTTACTCATTGTTTATGCCTCCAAAAATTTTAATTTTGTTAATATTACCTAAGAAATATGATTAGAATTCTAAATAACTTAATAATTCTAAAGATTTAAATATAAAATTAAGAATATTATAAGATTGGGGCAATAATTTTTATTATATTATAAGTATTTTTCTAATTTTTTAGTGAAATTTCCAATAATTTGAATAATTTGAAAAGATGTTAACTATTTAATGGGTAATGGGATTTTTTGGTGAAGTTTGTAAGAAGACAGGATTATTTGGGTCTCCGTTCGGGCTACACCCGGCCAACTTTGTATTGTCCTAAGCAACTCCTCTAGAGTTTTTGTATTCTTGGTAACAACGAGTAAGGTATGAGAGCCCTTCCCTGTTGTGCTAAAGCATTGTACTACTTCTGGTGCTTTTTCAGCTTGATCAGTAAACTCTTTATAGTGTAATGATGATTCAGATATGACTGTAATGACAGCAGACACATCAAGCTCAAGTTTTTTGGGGTCAAGAACTGCATGAATTCCACTAATTATTCCAGCATCTTGCATCTTTTTTATTCTTTCAGTAACAGTTGGTATAGAAATTTCAAGCTCTTCAGCAATGTGACTGGCAGCAATCCTCCCATCTTCTTGAATTAGTTTAAGAATAAATCTATCTGTATTATCAATTTTCATCATACATTTTTTATTTTAGGCAAATCATACTACAGATTAAAATTAACAAGAAATAGTGAAATATTTTAAAATTATACAAATAAAATTATTTTTTTTCTTTTGAATGGAACTTATTTAAGAAAAAAAATGGTTTTTGTTAATTAAGTTTATGATCGACCTATATTAATTTAGTATGCTATGCTCCACAACATTATTAATTTTAACAAATTAGCTATAGTTTTATCCTATCTTACAATTTTATTAGATTATTGAGTTAAATATAATGAAGAAATTTTTAAAAGAAAAATTGCATGATATTTTGCGTAAACAGGGTATTAAAGCAGGAATTATCCCTGTCCAAAATTTAAAAAATGAAAATCAACGAATTGCAGAAGTCAAAAGACTTGGAATTTTAGATCGCGACCTTGGTAAAGAAAGAAAATACAATACACTCACACAAGTGGCTTCTTATCTAACAGGTTGTAATCACAGTATGATTAACATTCTAGACTCTAACGTTCAGCAATGTAAAGTTAGTTATGGATTCAATACCGCTGACAAGATTTTATCAAGTGAAATGCCTAGGGAAATAACGGTTTGTCAATTTAGTTTAGAAAATCCCACTAAACCTTTAGTTATTGAGAACCTTTTGGAAGATAGTCGGACAAAAAATATGTCTAAAATGCCTGGAGGTTTTGATTTTCAGTTTTATGCAGGAAGTCCATTAATTACATCAAAAGGTTTTTCCTTAGGCACACTTTGCGTAATGGATAACATACCAAAATCTTTAAACCATCAACAGGTTGAAGGTTTACGTTTACTTTCCGATCAAATAATTGGAATGATCGAGGATGAATCTTTTGACAATACTATAAAAAATAAAAATAATCCAGCCAAAGAAGAATCGAGTAAGCTTGATGGACAATATTACTCCGCGGTAAGTATCCTTTTTGCAGATTTCGTCGGCTTCACAAAAATGGTAGAAAATACGGAGCCTGGAGATTTGTTAGAAACCTTGAATACTTTTTTCACGGGCTTTGATAAAATAATTTCAAAACAAAATGTGCTCAAAGTAAAAACAATCGGGGATTGCTACATGTGTGTCTCTGGGATTCCATTACAAGAAAAAACCCATGCAATAGACATATGCACTTCTGCAATTGATATGCTTCAATTTGTTGAGGGCATGAACATACAACATGAGGTTATGGGAAAACCTCGTTGGGACTTACGTATTGGCATCCACTCTGGACCCGTAATTGCAGGGACTTCTGGGAATACCTTTGATATATGGGGTGATGCAGTTAATATTGCCTCAAGAGTAGAGAGTAGTGGAGAAAAAGGTAAAATACATATATCAGAAAAAACCGCGGATTATCTTGAGGGAAAAGGGAACCTAGTGCCAAGGGGAAATGTTGAGCTCAAAAGCAAAGGAAGTTGGAATACCTATTTTTTTGAGGGTTTTTAATAACCGATTTTAATAAATATTTATATTTTTATAGTTTAATATTCGGTCAATTAAGGTAATGAGCAGCGATAGCTAATCCAATCCAAGTTTAATCAGAATTTACTAGACTTACTCTTTTTTGAAAGAAATATTTGGTTTTTACACCTACTTAAATTTTTAAAGGAGGAAAAGGACCAAAATCCAGTTGTTGAAAAACGTTCACAAAATTAAGCTTGATACTTAGAAAGAACATACTAGGTGATTATCTACTGATTAAAATGATTAATGATGATGGAACATATTCTTTAAGGACTTTATTCAGTCAGGGACAAAAAGTATTTTGATTAAAATTGAAATGTGATATAATGTGTTAATTGATATCCTCTATTAAAGATGTTAACATTTCATCTGATAGCAATTCGGCGTAGTTGTAGTCTTTGTAATTAATTCCTAGTTTAATTTTTCCATTTTGGTGAAAAAGTTTTTTATCATCATCACTGAATAAAAACCGTATGTAATGGACTGAGCTAATTTTATCTTCCTCCTCTCTACCTTCCTCAAATTGTGCGTATATTTTTTTTCCATTAAGATCAAAAAAAATTGTCTGATTTTCCGTAAGTCCTATGAATTGATTAAGCACAGTTTTGATAAGTTTTTCATCGGTTACCTCAATAAATAATGTTGCACTTAAACCATTTTTAGGTGGCATGATACCATTATATATTTCAACCTCTTCTTTAATTTGTTCATCTTTGACTATTCTTTCAGCGCGCATAATTTCTTGAATTTGAAATGAAAGTGTTCTTTCATTTTCAAATGTGACTGTGATATTTGGCCCTAGAGATAATCTGCGATTTTTTTTGTATATAATTATTTCTTTGCGAAAATCGTCTCTCACTTTTTCGTATTCAAAAATATTTATAAGTGATTCAGGTGAAAGTAGCTTCATTATTATCCTTTTTAACTTTTATGTAAACCATATGCTCTATATAATTCTATAATTGGATGTGTTGGATTTACCGCTCCATCGCTTACCTGACCCAATTGATGACTAGCGAGGGAGCAATCAGAGCAAACACTGTCAGATTCCTTTTTACTAATATCATTTACACATTTGTCACCAACGTTGATAGATTCCTCGAAAAACTCTTCCTTCATTCCCCAGCCTCCATCCATCCCGCTGCATCTGTTAACTAAACTGACTTTTGTATCCGGAACTAACCTCAACAGGTCCCTTCCTTTGAATCCAATTTTTTGTGCTTTGAGATGACAACTTACATGATAGGTTACACTACCAATGGAATTTGAAAAATCGGTCTTTAACTTTCCATTTTTATGTAAAAAAACTAGATATTCGGAAATATCAAAGGTGTTACTTGAAATTTTTTCTATTTTGTCATCAGAACCCAAGTAATCGGGATATTCTTTTTTTAAGGTCAAGCTACATGTTGGAGGGCCAGTTACAACAATTTTATACCCGTTATCAACCCATTTACTAAGTTCCTCTACATTGGGTTGAGCTTGATTTCTAAAGTTATCAAAATCACCAGGACTAAGATGTGGCGCACCACAGCATTGTTGCTTTGGGTAAATGCATTCGATATCATTATGGTTAAGAACTGCTACAGCAGCTCTACCAAGATCAACATCATGGGAATCTGTAAAGCAGGTACCAAATAATACAACTTTATCTTTGGAGTCCAATATAGTTTGTTTATTTTTTTTAAACCAAACAGAGAATTTCTCATTATGAAATTTTGGCAATTTTCTATCCCTATGAATTCCAATGAATTTTTCCATCAACAACCGTACGATCGACACATTATTGAACATATTTAATATTGGACCGACCAAAGAGCCCATTTTGCCAGTAAAATCAGTATTTGCTAAGAATTTATCACTTATTTTAATACCTCTTTCTCTGGTCCTTATGGCTTGAGAGCGGGTCATTAATTTTGGGAAATCGAGCTGAAATTCGTGTTCTTTATCTGGCGTATAAGGACAAATAGGATCGCACAATTTGCATTGGTAGCAAAGGTCAACAACTTCCCAGCGTTCTTTTTCAGTCAGATCAGAAACTTCGCCTCTAAATTCTACCTCAATACTAGCATCAGACGCATGCTCACCCTCAGGAAGATCTAGATAATTTTTCCTTTCGACTTCTTTTTCTACAATTCCTTGACTTTGAGCGATATCTCGTTTTCTTTTACCAGCATTATCGATGGAATCAAAAAGAGATGGAAAAGATGGACAGAGATTAAAGCACAGACGGCATCCAATACATATATCATAAACTCGATCCATTTCGGAGTAAAGAGACGCACGATCCCAGTATTTAGGATCATTTATATTATAAGTAGTATCATCTGTATTGGAATGGTTTAACATTGTTACAAATTAAATGCTTGATTAATGAATTTAGTCATATCTTGGGTCCAATATTCCAATATTGGGACCCAAGATTTAGTTACTAGATTTAAAGGTTATCTAAGGTCTCCTGAAATTTGCCAGCATGTGATTTTTCAGCTCTGGCTAACGTTTCAAACCATTCAGCAACCTCATCAAAACCCTCCTCACGGGCTGTGGCAGCAAACCCTGGATACATTTCCGTGTATTCGTAAGTTTCACCTGCGACTGCAGCCTTTAGGTTTTCATCAGTTTCACCAATTGGCAACCCTGTGCCGGGATCTCCAGCACCACCTTTTTCCATAAATTCAAGATGACCAAAAGCATGACCTGTTTCTCCATCAGCAGTATTTTTAAATACTCCAGCGGCTTCAGGGTAGCCTTCGATATCTGCTTGGCGGGCAAAATATAAATATCTTCGATTTGCCTGCGATTCACCTGCAAAAGCAGCTTTTAGGTTTTCGTGTGTTTTACTTCCATCCAAGGACATATTACACTCCTTTTATTTAGTGTGTTTTTTACATTTGCCAATGATCGTAAGTTCTAAATCATTGACCTCAAAATTATATTTTTCTTTTACAACTTTTTTTATGTCTGGCTCAAACGGCTCGACATCAATAAGGTCTCCACAAACGTGACATTTTAAATGAAAATGAGGGTCTTGATTGCAATCATATCGTGCCACGCCTTGATCATTTATTATGGCAACTACTCCTGTTTGAGTAAGCTGACCTAAATTTCTGTACACTGTCCCAAGGCTTATTTTTGGGATTAATTTTTTAGCTCTATTGTAAATCCAACTCGCAGTTGGATGAGTATTAGTAGAAAAAATTATATTCTTTATTATTTCTCTTTGCCTACTGTATCTCATGTCATAATTTAAATAGTAATAGTTCTTATTACTAATTAAAAAAATCCTAAAAGTATCAAATAATACTATTTAACTTTAAAGCAGTTATTAACTAAATACCAAAAGGAATTGACCATGCTAAGCGTAAATGATCAAGCACCCGAATTCACTCTTAAAAACACAAATAAAGAAGATATCTCCCTTTCTGATTATAGTAACCAAACTGTTGTATTGGCATTTTACCCAGGAGCATTTACAGGTGTCTGTGATACGGAGATGTGCACACTTCAAGATAATTTAAAAAACTTTAACGATATGAATGCCAAAATAATTGGGATAAGCGTTGACTCTCCGTTTGCCAATGCAGCATTTTCTAAACAATATAGCTTAGAATTTGACCTCCTATCTGACTTTGAAAGGAAAGTCATAAACGATTATGACGTTCTATTTACAGGTTTAGGCGGTGTTGAAGGGTATACATGCGCTAATAGAGCTGTTTTTATTATTAAAAACGGCATTATCACTTACAAATGGGAAGCGCCTAGTCCTGGGGTTGAGCCAGATTACGAGGACATTAAAGGCAACCTTTAAAACATTCTACGCTGTTCTATTTAAAACAGTCTAAACTTTCAATTAAACTCTATCTAAAGGCCAGTTTTAAAAACCTTTTATTGTTGACGCTTTCTTATAGAGTTGCCAGACGATATGCCAACCCAGCGCCACAATAGCCATAGGTAAAATCCAAGTAAATTCTGCAGGAATTCCAATGGTATTTGGTGCTGTTACATGGTGCTGATTATGCATTGTCCAGATCAATGGGACAGACATATATGTGTTGTGTTTTGATCTTAAACCAGCCAACGCTAACAAATCACCATCTGGAGCATCTCCGTTTTTGATTGCAGTTATTATTTTCTGTTGGGCGGGCCAGATACGAAACCAAACATTAAAGGCCATGTTAGTACCGAATAATGCTCCTAGATGCATATTAAAAGATCTGTAACTAAAACCTGCCCATTCTTTCATAACAATGACAATTGCCGTTAGAAGTATAAAACTAATCGCAGTGACGACAGGAACATTCGATGCAACTGGAGATTTATATAAAGCATCATACGCAAATACCCCTAAAAACGTAATCGCAATCATCATAAAAAACGGTAGCCCGTAATTGCTTTCACTTGGATTGTCAAATACTAAACCTCCATGGTAATAAACTACACCAAGAAGAATTAGACCCGTGACCCATGTCCAGGCAGCACCCCATCTAAACCAGTATAATGCCCTGGGCATAAGTTCAGGCACAACTTTCTTTTTGGTATCTCCGTCCATTGTGGGTGCAAATCCAGTATTGATAAAATTGAAAAAGTATAATAATCCTATCCACATGATTCCAGCTATTACGTGCAACCATTTAAATATAGGGTGTACTAGTTCCATAATTACTCCATCATCAAAATTAGTAAATAATGTATCTTATAGCATAATTTAGATCTTTTATAGCTTACTATCAAAGTAACTCGGCACGGAAAAATAAAATAAGGTATGTTGATTTTGCAAAGTTCATAGGAAAAATACAGGTCAGTTATTTTTATTTTACAATCAAAACAGGAGTCTGAGATAGTTTCATTACATTTAATGGTTTACTACCCAAAAACAATTTCTTTAATGGTGATCGACGAGATTCACCCATAATAATTATATGATCTTGCCCGGCAGTTTTAATTATTGTTTTCACAGGATCTCCAGTCTCCATTATTATTTTTGCAGATATTCCACTTCTCCTCATCATTGTTTCAGCATGCTTGGAGGCCTTTTTTTGAACCTCACCAAATTTTTTATTTTTACTGATTGTTAATAACGTAACATCTATTCCAAAAGCTTTGGCTATTCTAACTCCATATCTTAATGCTTTTCTCGTCCCCGGAGAATCATCAACCGCAAGTAAAATTTTGTATATTTTTTTTGGTGTAAAATTATTTATCAAAAATATTGAGCTATCAATATACCTGACAATTTCTAAAACCATCTTTCTCCTCCCACTACCGCCTATAATTGTAACATCATATTGGTAGGTCTGGACCTCATCTCTCAACTCGTCAACAATATCTCCATTTCTCAATATTAACCTTAAATTTTTTACTACAGAGCCCTTGAGTAATAACTCTGCTCTTCTTTCTCCATGGTGAACCAATAAATTTTTTGGAAAAACTTCACCTTCATCCTGTTGATCGATAAATTTATTCTCAACCAAATAATCATATGCCCACTCTAGAACATCAATTCCAGGACGATCTAAATCCCATGAATCCATAATCTCATTAGCAAGTTTTATATCTTTAGAACTAATCTCACTAACTTTTTCTCCGACATCAACAATTGTTGTAGACGCCCTTAAATAACGAGAAATATTCATCCCAACATCTAATGTGGGACTGGAGTACTCTTTACTTCGAACTGCTATTAGTATTTTCATAAAAGTGCTGGCCAATATAAAAAAGAAATTATAAATAGCAGAAAAATTGAAGTAATAAATAATTTCCAGCCTGCTTTTAAATAATCACTCGACCTAATTATACCTGTAGAGTGTATAATCATACATGTGGGTGAAGCTACGATCGTAAGGTATGAAAAAGAGGATGCAATTGAAGTCATCATTCCAGTTATAATTGGGTTTCCACCCATATCAAGGACTATTGGCCCTAGAACAGCAACAGTAGCAGCACTACTCAATATATTTGTTACAAGGCTAGTAAGCACAACTGAAATAAACCATCGAACAATATCCAAATCAAAAAATAATTTCCCCAGTTGACTTAAGATTGTTTCCGCAACCCAAAATGCAGCTCCAGTCTCCTTCATTTGAATTCCCAAAGAAATTGCAGAACCAAATAATAGTACAATCCCCCAATTAGTATTTTTGTTTATCTCTTCCCAATCAATTAATCTAAATGTTAAATAAAAAAAGACTCCGCTTAAAGCTACGATACCCAAACCCACAAATGGGCTAAGAAATATCCATCCAATAAAAATTAGGAGGAAAATTCCGATTGCCAATATCTGATTAGCTGTCATTTTCCCAGTCCTAGCTACTTGGACTTTTAACTTTCTGACAGCGGTATCCATTATTTTCTGAGAAGGTGTAAATGTATACCACAAAACTAATGATACAATTGGAATTTCTAAAATCAGCATAGGATAGGCAAATTTAATCCAGTCAAGATAGGATATCTTGGCAATCCCAAAATCGGATAAATAACCAATCATTATAACATTTCTTCCGCCTCCTGAGGGAGTACCGATGGAGCCGATTGAACAACCATATGCAATGGAAAAGAGAAGTATATTTGATAATTTTGTTGATTTATCAGCATCAACTCCAGCATTGCGCAAAAGTGTCAAAGCAACTGGGAGCATCATTGCAGAAACAGTGTGTTCACCAATGAAAGAAGATAAAATAGCTGAAAAAGATACAAGTCCAACCACAATACGCCAAGTTTTGTTTCCGGTTAAGGTTATTAACCCAAGGGCAAGACGCTTATCTAAGCCTTGATTAACAATAGCAACAGCAAGCATCAGCGAACCCATTATGAAAAATACCGCATCACTCATAAATGATGCAGCCACTCCATCAGCGTCATCAACTCCTAAAACAACCTGCATAATTAAAATTAATATTGCCACAGCGGGTAATGGTATGGTTTCACTAATTATTAAAGTTATTGCTACAAATACAATTATCAAAGTGCGGTGAGCCTCAGATCCTAATCCCTCAGGAGAAGGTACGTAAAACATAACAACACTTAAAACAAAAGATAGAATCAACCATTTCTTCCTTGTAACCCAGAAAAGGAAATCAGTTAAGGAAGTTTGTGAAAAGATACTTATCACCTATGCTAATTCTAAAAATGAATAAATTAGTTTTTCCTTGGGTACAGAGTGTTTCTTCTTCATTTTTATATACTCAAATTGATCGTTAATATACTTACAAGAGCAACGCTCGTAGTTGCTAAAAAACCCACAAATAAAGGTTTTAGACCAATTCCACTTAAGTTTTTGAAATTAGTTTTCAATCCAATTGCGGCCATAGAAACGGTTAATGCCATTTTTCCAGAAGTTTCAATAATTTTTATAAAACCAGCCCAAGAAGACTCACTTAAAAAGCCAAAAGCAAGACCACTTAATTGAAGGGTGTAATCTCCAATTGTTCTTAAAAAACCCATCCCTAGAAAACCCAAAATAAATAATGGTATCAGATCAAAAAAGGAAATATTATTTTTAGCTTTTGAGGAACTTTTTATTTTAAAAATCATAGAAAATAAAGGCAAAATTAAAACCATAGACAGATTCCTTATTAATTTGGTCGCTGTTGCTGTCTTGAGTACTATTGATGAATTAAACTGTTGAAGATAAATTAGACCAGCGCCCGCTACTTGAGCGGTCTCATGTATAGTAGTTCCTAGGAATAGACCGATAGCAATTTCATTTGCTGAAAATAAAAAGTTTGCGAAAAATGGGTAAAAGAACATTGCGATTAATCCAAAAATTGTAATACTAGCGATTGCATAAGAAGTTTCCAATCTATTGGCATTTATCGACTTAGATATGGCAACAATAGCAGTTGCCCCGCAAATACTTGTTCCTGCTGCAATCAATATGGCAAGGTTGATCGGAACTTTTAATTTCTCGCTTAAAAACATCACAGCTATCATTGATGTTATGATGCATAATGTAATTATAGGTAGTCCGAGTAAGCCAACATCAAAAATTTCACTTAGTCCAAGTTTTATACCTAAGAATACTATACCCAACTTTAAAATTGTGTTTAAAATAAAATCAAATCCCTGTGTAAAAGTTTCAGAAATACTTACCAGGTTATTAATTGTAAACCCAAGTAGAATTGATAGAATGATTGGAGAGAAAGGACTTTTAGAAAACTCAAGCAAATTTTGCCCTATAAAATTAGATAAATGCCAGCCAAAAAAGGCTACTATTGAACAAAGAAGAAAGCCAGGAAAAAATTTTATCATCACTTTTATTTAATCTAAAAACTATTATTTTGATGGTTTAGTTACGGCACATTGATTTTTCCCTAGATCTATATCTCCTATTTTTTGATAGTCAATATCAATAAAACAAGAATTTATCTTACGAATCTCCTCATATATTTTTGGAGGATTAATCCAATTATCCATTATGTATTGGGTAAATTTCTCAGGATTATCCATAGTAAACACTTCCTTATTCAATTCAATAACATCTGCTAAAGTTTTTTTAAATATAAAATTATCGTTTGACTCATCCCATGTCATATAGTGTCCTGGAAGTACTTTTAATGAACCATCTAAAGCGATAATTTTCTCAGTCAAAGTGTTATGCAACAACTTGGACCATTCATTTATTTTTCCTCCCAAGTCAGGTCTTCCTACAGATTTTATAAAAATTGTGTCCCCAGATAAAATGTATTTATTATCCAAGATAAAACAAACGCTCCCAATTGTGTGTCCGGGTGTAAATAACACTTTGACTTCAGGACCATTCAAACCAACCTCAAAAGTCTCTCCGTTTGCCAGCACCTGATATTCTAAAAATGAATTTTTGAAATCACCATCGGTTGCCAAAATTGTAGATCCGCATTTCTTAGCAATTGTTTTTGATCCACTTATGTAATCTGCCTGAAGGTGCGTCTCAAATATTTTTTCAATTCTAACGGAATTACTCTTTGCAAATGATAAATAAAACTCAAAGTTTAGGCTTGGATCGATTAAAAACAACTGTCCATCATTTAATATTCCATAGCTGCATGATCCTTTTCCTGGTCTAATAAATTGATATAACTTGTATCCATCTGATATTGGATTTATTTGCATTGGAACGAGCATGTCACCCCATGAATTCATTCCTCCTGATAAATAAGAAACATTTTTAAACCCACGCTCTGTTAATAATTCAGAAACAAATTTTGCAGAACCCTCTTTTGAACAGACGATTTTTATTGGCAATCCTCTCGGTATGCTCTCAGATGCCAGATCTTGATTTTCAATAAATTCAAAATAAGGGATATTCAATTTTTTGAATGGAGTGGGGCACTCAATTTCAAAAGCGTTTGAGTCAGCAGTATTTCTTACATCAAGGACTATTAGATCTTTGGCATTTACTAAATCATTAAAAAGTTTATTTGATGAAAAAGAATCTGCTTTTCCCATTTTTTTTGATCTCATTAAAATATGCGTTTAAACAATTGGCTAATAAAACTAAGAATGCATCAAAAATTGAACAAG
>MDTA01225144.1_pt1 | contig 26151 bp, 24 predicted proteins | sample 811151 | NCBI WGS metagenome assembly MDTA01 (sample SAMN05326648, study PRJNA326480) | marine metagenome | isolation source: seawater | place: Indian Ocean: South | collected 2010 | reverse complement strand
CCTTGTCCCTGAAATATTACTCATTTGTAATGCGATGATAGCAAATGATATTAATAGAACACCAAACAGTTCCCGAAGCAGCACATATTCCGATAACATTAGATTTGCAATGATAACACCAAAAGCGGGATTTAAAAAGTGAAAAGATGCTGCTTTTATTGGGCCTATCTCGTGAAGCAATCGAAACCAAATGAGGGTTGCTACGAGGCCAGGGAAAATAGTCGTGTATAAGAAAGATAAAGTTAAACTCATGGTCCAATTTATTTGCCATGTATCAAAAAGTAGACTCAGCGGAAAGAGAGTCCCACTTCCGACCAGCATTTGCAATCCAACCATGGCTATAATATTTTTTTGTGATGTGTTGCGAACCACAATGGTAGCAACCGCCAATGCGATAACTCCGATTGAACAAAGTAACAAGCCTAGAGCACTTGTTTGTCTGGTCAGGTGAGAACTCATGATTACCATTACTCCAACTATTCCAATAAATAGACCAAGCAAACCTAGTTTGCTTAAAGAATCGCGGAAAATAATCCATGATATTATGGTAACAATGAGAGGTAAAAGACTTGCAATAATTGCTGCAATGCTAGCATCAATCCACTGCATAGAAACAAAGTTAAGGCCAAGATAAATAGTATTTTGGCAAATGCCAAAAACAATTATAGCTGTCCATTGATAAGCAGAAAAAACTATCTTTTGCCCCAGGAAATGTGCAATAGCCAAAGCTAAAAGTCCGGAAATAAGGAATCTCACTGAGAGCAATAAAAATGGTGGAGCGTCAAACATGGATATACGTGCTGATGTAAATGCGCTCGACCAGATCAATGCAAAAGTTAAACCCAAAAATATTTCGCGAATTTTCATTTTTTTGTATTCAATGTAAAAAAGGCTACCTTGGAGGTAGCCTTTAAACTTTTATATGTCTTTCTAATTAAGAGTTTATAACATCTTTTAGAGCCTTTGCGATAGTAACCTTTGCCACTCTGTCGGCCGCTTTTTTCATCTGCTGCCCGGTTGCTGGGTTTCTGACCATCCTTTCGGGTCTCGCGCGACATGCAAATTTCCCTAATCCTGGGAGGGTTACTGCTCCACCACTTGCTACTTCTTTCGTTACTATTGCGCATAATGCTTCAAGTGTTCTGTTTGTTGAAGCTTTATCAGCGCCTGTTGCTTCTGCTAATGTTGCAACTAACTGAGTTTTTGTCATTGGTTTTTGTGTCATTTTTTACCCTTATAAATAATTTAAAGCCTTTCTCCCTTAAAGGCTACCAAAAGTAAGACTTAACCTCTTTCGTAGAAGAATTGCAATTACGTAATATGACTATAATTAAAAATATTAAAAAATAAATAATTATTATGGCAATTTTGCAAAAAAAGCAAAAAAAAAGAGCCCAGCTATTAGTTGGGCTCTCAATCGATTTTGTGTTAATAATCTTATGATTTTGAAAACTCTGGATAGGCTTCCATACCTAGTTCAGAGGCATCAAGTCCTGCAGTTTCATCTTCTTCACTAGTTCTAAGTCCAATAGTGCTTGAAATGATAGAGAAAACCGCCAGAGAGGCAAGAAATGTAAAAGCTCCAATCACGACTATTCCGTAGAGTTGAGCTACGAGACTTGCGTCTGAGTTACTAATAACAACGGCTAATGTACCCCAAATCCCTGCTATTAAATGCACTGGAATTGCACCTACAACATCGTCTATTTTAAACCTATCCAATAATGGAACGGTAAAGACTACAATTAGACCGCCCACGGCACCTATGAGGGTTGCCGTGCCCAGTGATGGAGCTAGTGGTTCCGCAGTGATTGACACAAGGCCAGCCAAGGCCCCGTTCAGTGCCATTGTCAAGTCTACTTTCCCATAATATAATTGTGTGGCAATTATTGCTGCTAGGACACCTCCTGCTGCAGCGGCGTTCGTATTCGAGAAGATCCTTGAAATATCGGCAACATCGCCAACGGTTCCCATAGCGAGTTGAGAACCGCCATTAAAGCCAAACCAACCCAGCCATAGAATAAATGTTCCTAGTGTTGCTAAGGGTAAGTTTGCTCCTGGCATCGGTATAGCCTTATCATCCACATAACGACCAAGTCTTGGGCCAAGCACTATTGCGCCCGCCAGTGCTGCCCATCCACCACAGGAGTGAACAATTGTAGATCCAGCAAAATCGGAGAAACCTGCTTCACTTAAAAAGCCGCCTCCCCAAGTCCAACTAGCGCTTAAAGGGTATATTATTGCCGTTAACAGTAATGTAAATAACAAAAAAGGCCATAATTTAATTCTTTCAGCAACCGTGCCTGATACTATAGACGCTGTTGCTGCACAAAACATAAGTTGAAAAAAATAGTCAGACCCTGTTGCTGCGTACGATAAATCATCGGCGTCACCCGCTGCTATGCCCACCGCCTCAAGTACTGCCGTATCTCTAAAAGGAATGACATAGCCAGATAAGAACCCTTCAATGCTCCAATTACCAAGCGGGTACATTAAATTGTATCCAATAATGTAATAACCAATAGCAGCAAGAGAAAAAAGTGAAATGTTTTTTGTTAGCTGCATAGTTGTATTTTTTGACCTAACAAGACCAGCCTCGAGCATACAAAAGCCGCAGGCCATGAACATTACGAGAAACCCTGCCATTAAAAATAGCAGAGAGTTGAGAATAAAGACACCATGTTCTGGAACTTCTTGGGCCAGAGCGGGTGAAGCAATAACGGCAAAAATAAGATTTAAGCCTAAGATTTTTGTTATTTTGGACATAAAGCCTCCATGAGTATTTTTGTGAAAATAAAATTTAATTAAAAAAAGTTAGAGTGCATCGTTTCCGGTTTCTCCAGTTCGTACCCGAACAGCCTGTTCCAATGGTAAAACAAAAACTTTTCCATCTCCAATTTTTCCTGTTTTAGCTTTTTCTGAAATAGTCGCAACAATAGAATCGACTGCGTCGTCTGTTACGGCGATTTCTAACTTGATTTTGGGAACAAAATTAACGACGTATTCTGCTCCTCTGTAAATTTCCGTGTGTCCAGCTTGTCGGCCGTACCCTTTTACTTCTGAAACCATAAGGCCTTGAACACCAGCATCGGTTAGAGCCTCTCTAAGTTCTTCCAGTTTAAACGGTTTGATTACCGCAATTATAAGTTTCATAAGATCTCCTACTTCTTAATTATCTACAGCGCTACAAAACGCTTCTTATCGCTCCTTAATGTTTCAAGATCCGTGAATGGGAAATAGCTTGCAGTTAATTAATTAATGAAATATCATTAAAATGATTAAAAAATATGCACAAAGAAATTAATGATTAAAAATTAGGCTAAAATCCATGTCAATTTTTTAATTCTGTACCGTTAATTTTTGTTTGGCCGTCATCAGTGAGTCGTTACCCTTTGAAAAAAAGAAAATCTAAAAGAACTTTAAAAAAAGCTCGTAGTTTCAACCAAAAACATTTTTTAATTCTCTCAATATATAAAATAAGATTAGTAATCATATGGGCTTCATGGAGGCTGGCCTTCATTTTGTTAGCAGTAGTTGTGACTACAACGGCATATTTTTATGCGATTATACCACCGTTTGAAAATATTTTGGATGGTCGGTCAAAAGGTTCAGTAACTCTTATGGATCGTAATGGAAAAACTTTTGCTTGGCGGGGAGAGCAGCTGGATTCGTCTTTACGCTCAACAAATACAGGCAAATACCTTGTTAATGCTATAATTGCAGCCGAAGACAAACGGTTTTTTCATCATTTCGGTATCTCTCTGAGGGGTATTACTGGTGCTATACTTATAAACCTTCGTGAAGGGCGGCATCCTTTGAAAGGACATGGAGGATCAACCATAACTCAACAAGTTGCTAAGTTACTATGTTTGATGCAAAAAATGAGAGCGGAGATTGAATGTCGTCGGCAAACATTAGCAAGAAAAATCCTAGAAGTACCCTTCTCTTTTGCATTGGAGTTAAAGTTCACAAAGCATGAAATACTATCCATATACATGAACAGGGTTTATTTGGGAGCGAGTTCCATTGGATTTGAGTCTGCTTCGCAACGATATTTTGGAAAGACGGCATCGGAAACCTCTTTGCAAGAATCTGCTATGCTAGCAGCGTTGCTAACTGCACCTTCCAGGTACGCTCCTACTCAGAATCTTTTAATCGCACAAAAGCGTGCAAATCTAATTATTGATCAAATGTTAGAGCAGAAATTTATTACAAACGCAGAGGCAGAAAAGGCTAGAAAACTTCCAGCCGTACTGGCCAAAGGTGCGAAAGCCGCTTTGGGTACGTATTTTGCGGATTGGGTTATGCTTGAGGCTCCAAATTATCTGACATTAAGTACAACTGAGGATATAGTTATAAACACTACTTTTGATCGCAAGGTGCAGAACCACGTTGAAAAAAGTGTTGCATCTATTTTCAAACGCAAAGTGAAAGCTGAGTCAAAAGCGGAAGTTGCAGTTGTTGTTATGGAAATGGACGGAAGTGTTTTAGCCATGCTCGGTGGAAGGGGTAAAACACAACTGCCAGGTCAATATAACAGAGCATTTCAAGCTTATAGACAGCCAGGTTCAGCATTTAAACCATTTGTTTATGCTGCAGCACTAGAGGACGGATATCTACCAAAACACCGATTGGTTGATACCGAAAGTCCTCCTCAGAATTTAAGGGGCTTAAACTACTGGCCTAAGAATCATGATAACAAATATTTAGGTGCGGTAGATTTGACGACAGGACTAAGCCAGTCCATTAACACGGCTACGGTTCAGTTGGCTTATAATGTCGGTCTCCAAAAAATCATAAAAGTAGCACGTGGTCTAGGAGTAAAAACAGAAATGGAACGAAACCTATCCCTAGCTTTAGGATCTTCAGAGGTGTCTCTACTTGATTTGACAACTGCTTATGCTGGATTTTTGAATTTGGGAAAGCCTGTTCATTCCAAAGGTTGGATCGATTTGAGACTTAGGTATACAAACGAAATTTTGATAAATTCAACAAGTCAAATCCATAGTAATGTTATTGGAGAATTTACTTCAAAGGCTATAATTCTCATGCTTAAAAAAGCTGTGCTGAATGGTACTGGGCAGAAAGCACAGGTGGCAGATTGGCAAATAGCAGGTAAAACGGGAACTACACAAGACTCTAGGGACGCCTGGTTTGTCGGCTTTACCTCGAGGTATATTGTTGGAGTATGGGTTGGGAATGACGATAATTCACCATTAGAAGGTGTAGTTGGAGGTAATTTACCGGCCGAAATATTTTCTGAAATAATGCGAAGGATTCATATGAGAAAACCCGCCCGGTTGCCTGATTTGCTCCTCTCGGAATATGAACACTCTTTTGGTTCTGCTCCAGCTAGAGTGAAGACCGAAAAACTTGAAACAAAGTCAGGAGTTTTAAGCACTATAATTGATTTTCTACGGAGTGCCGAATGATTAAGCGATAATCTATTTGCTCTGTAATTGAGTAATTAAACCTTTTAAATCGCCTTTGTTTGCAATTAACCTATTTTTGATTTCCTCTCTTTCCATGGTCAACATAGAAATATCTTCAATAATTATGTCCACAAGTTTTAAGACCCCATCATCTTTCCAGACTTGCCACTGCACAGAAATCGGGGAAGTACCTGGCATTATAAATCGGCTACTTACTAATATTCCTCTCTTTCCTGCATCCACGGTTCTTTCAAGTACCATTTTTGAGCCCTTAAAATCACCGAATTGTTTTCCATATTTTCTAACCAAGTAAATAGAAAATGCATCAGAAAATTGCAACTTCATCACTTCACTTGTTGATCGCCACTTTGTTCCAAGAGCGGCTCTTGAGATAGTTCTAATACTGGCACTTTTTTTTAAGAGTTCCATGAGTTCGTCATGTTTTTGGTTGATGTCAGAACTACTATCAACGATATCAATTATTGAATTACCCAATTCATCGATGAAATCCTCAGCTTTTTTAAGATCGTTAGCTGGCGATGAAAATGGGATCATCACGATACAAAAAAGTATCGCTAACAGTTTTTTCAATGATGTAAGATTTTGTTTCATAAAATTCTATTTCAGCCCGGAGACTTTCTCACACTCATAATTTCTATGCGTGAAGTAGGTTATAGTATACAAATAATAAATACATTTTTATCTTATGCTTTCAAATATTTTTTTTATTTAATTTAAAGTTGCTAAATTAAATTAATTCGTACCTAATAACAGGATAAGATTATATAACGATGTAATAAGAGGTTACAATGTCTACAAATATAGAAGAAAAGTTAAAAAATCTCGGTATAGTTCTTCCCTCTGCACCAGCACCTGCTGCGAATTATGTTCCATATATTAAGACGGGTAGTACGTTGTATGTTTCTGGTCAGATTTCTCAAAATGAGAGTGGTTTTATAACTGGAAAACTTGGCTTGAATCTTAGCACCGAGGAAGGTTATCAAGCAGCAAGATATTGTGCTATACTACTAATATCTCAGCTAAAATTAGCATGCCATGGTGATTTGAATAAAGTAGAAAGTGTTGTCAGGCTGGGTGGATTTGTAAACTCTGCTCCAGATTTTTTAGAGCATCCAAAAGTCATTAATGGTGCTTCAGATTTGATGGTTGAGATTTTTGGAGATAAAGGCAAACACTCTCGTGCTGCTACTGGAGCCTCATCATTGCCATTTGGAGTAGCGGTGGAAGTCGATGGAATTTTTGAAATACAAAAATAGAATTTTTTAGATGGATTTAGAGGCCAAATCTTTATCCTGTAAATTTGTAGAAATTCCAATTGCGCATCGTGGGTTCCATGATTGTGGGGGTTTATTTGGTTCGGGGCTCACTGAAAACTCTATGTCCGCTTTCGATGCAGCGATAAAAAACGGTTTCGGGATTGAGTTGGATTTGCAATTAACTTCAGATAATGTTCCGATTGTCTTTCATGATTATAATCTTAAACGCCTAACTGGAATCAACAAAAATGTGCAGGATGTAACACTTCAAACTTTGGAGAAAGCTACATTACCTAACGGAGAAATAATACCTACATTTTCAAAAGTCATTAAATTTGTTTCGGGTAGAGTTCCAATTTTAATAGAGATGAAAGACCAGGATGGCTCGTTGGGACCAAATGTAGGGGTATTAGAGTTTGAGGTTGCAAAAATTCTTAAAAGTTATTCAGGTCCCGTGGCCGTCATGTCGTTTAACCCTTACTCAGTATTATCTTTTGGAAAAATCTTTCCAAAAATTCCACGAGGATTGGTTACTGAGGGGTTCTCCAAACAATCTTGGCCAGAGGTATCAGAAAAAAGGCTAGAGCATCTAAGATTACAAAAAGATATTCGACAAGTTGGTGCAAGCTTTATTTCGCATGATTTTAATGACCTGCATAAGTTCAAAATAAAAAATCTTTCAAAAAGCATGGTAGTTTTATCGTGGACGGTGAGAAGTCACATTGATATGAAAATTGCGCTTAAAAGAGCACATAATGTCACTTTTGAAGGTTTTAATCCCAAATAAAAAATTATATTTTAAAAAACTTGCAGTAATCAATTCATTCAAAAAGGCTTTATGAGACATTATGGGAAAAATTAAGACTACTATCGTCCACGAAATTGATAATATTGACCCAAAAGAATGGGACTCATGTGCATCCCCGGAGTCAGAAAATGGTTGTAAGTCTTTTGATCCTTTTACAACGCATCGATTTTTATCTGCCTTAGAAGAGAGTAAATCAGTTGGGGGGCGGTCTGGTTGGATACCACATCATCTTGTAGTAAAAAAGAAAGACAAAATTGTTGGCGTTATGCCACTATATTTAAAAAACAATTCACAGGGTGAATATATTTTTGATCATAATTGGGCGCACGCTTACATGCAAGCAGGGGGTAATTACTATCCAAAATTCCAGGTGGCGGTACCATTCACTCCAGTAACGGGAAGACGATTACTTACGAAACCTGGATTGGAGGACGAAATCGGAACAGTTTTATTGGAGACTGTTAAGAAAATTGCCACTGACAATATGATATCGTCAATTCACCTTACCTTCTGCACGTCGGAGGAGTCCCAGCTTGCTCCCGAGTGCAAATTTGTAGGTCGGCAAAGCTTACAGTATCACTGGTTAAATAATGATTACTCAGATTTTGATGATTTTTTATTTGAGCTATCCTCTAGAAAGAGAAAACAGATTAAGAAGGAACGTAAAGCTATCCATGAATACGACGGCAATATAATTCAATTGACGGGCAAAAATATCACTGCAGAGATTTGGGATTATTTTTGGGAATTTTACCAAGACACCGGCGCAAGAAAATGGGGTTCGCCTTATTTGACTCGATCTTTTTTTGATATTATTCATAGGACTATGAGAGACGATCTTCTTTTAGTTGTTGCAAAAAGAAAAGAAAAGTATATCGCGGCGGCTTTAAACTTTATCGGTAGAGACACACTTTTTGGTCGATATTGGGGTTGTGTAGAAAGCCATTCCTACCTTCACTATGAATTATGCTATTATCAAGCTATAGAATATGCTCTCACGCACGGATTAAAAAAAGTTGAGGCAGGTGCACAAGGCGAACACAAATTATCAAGGGGGTACCTACCAGCAATAACAAACTCAATGCATTGGTTTTTAAACGAAAGTTTTAATCAAGCGATTATAGACTATGTAAAGGAGGAAAAAATATTAATTCAAAAGCAATTTAATCAAATTTTAGACCATAGCCCATTTAAAAAAAATAATGGTCAAAAACATTTTTAATGAGGGATGACGCAAATGATCAAGGTAATTAAACCCGAAGAAGACTCTAGAATGCAAGAATTAATAAATAATGGATGGAGTTATTTAAAAGAACGAGAAGCGATTACAAAAGAATTTATTTTTTCAAATTTTGTGGAGGCTTTTGGTTGGATGTGCAAAGCGGCTATTGAATCTGAGAAAATTAACCATCATCCGGAGTGGTCCAACGTTTACAAAAGTGTCACTATAGTGCTAACCACGCATGACGTTAATGGGTTGAGCGAAAAAGATTTCGTTTTAGCAAAAAAGTTTGATACCCTCTCTTAACCTTTTAACAGCTCTGTTACGGATTTCAGGAGAACAGTGCCAGAAGTCCTATTACAAGTGCCTCTATCCGGTTCTGTTTGTAGGTGGATAACAACATTATCTTTAGCAATTATTGCTACACGTTGTAATCGGTTGTGAAATCCAACTTTGGGAGCTGAAAACTCGAGCCCTATTGACTTCGTAAAATTTGAATCTACGTCGGCAAGAATCTTAATACCTGCCTCTGCCGCTCCAGACATATCAGACCAAACTTTTGCAACATGAACATCATTTACAACAACGCAAAGAATTTCATCAATCCCTGTTTCAAAAAATTTTTGTGAATTTTCTATTAGACCTGGTAAATGAATAGAGGAACAAGTATTTGTGAAAGCACCTGGCATGCCGACCAAAACGACATTCCTTTTTTTAGTAAGCTCAAATAGATTTACAGCCTTAATCTCTTCGCCAACCATTTGATAAAATGTGGCATTCGGGAGTTCTTGGTTAATAGAAATTTTCATTTAAATATCCTTCAACTTTTCAGGTATTATTATACCTAGATCTACTATATTATTGAACCCTACAAATATTTTGTATAGATATTTTTTGGGAGTGGCAAAATGTCTGGAATTGTAATTGTTGGTGGTGGTCAGGCTGGTTTTTCAGTTTTATCTAGCCTAATAAATCAAAAATACGCTGGCCAGATAACGATTATATGCTCTGAAAAATTGCTCCCGTATCAAAGGCCCCCTTTATCGAAGAAATTTTTACTAGGGTTGCTTCCAAAGGAAAGGTTGTTTTTTAGACCAGCGTCATTTTACAGAGAAAACAACATAAATCTAAAACTAGGATCTAAGGTGTTAAAAATTTATAGAGGTGCGAAAAAGATTAAGATTAGTGATCAAAGCACAATTAATTATGACAAACTAATACTGACGACCGGTGCGACTCCAAATAGTTTTCCCAAAAAACTTGGTGGAAATCTAAAGGGGGTTTACCATCTCCGATCTGTTGCGGATGTAGAACGGATTTCACCTGAATTGAAACCAGAGAGGCGCATTTTGATAATTGGTGGAGGCTACATTGGTCTTGAAATAGCTGCTGTTGTGCGCAGGAAAAAGTTGAATGTGACTTTGGTTGAAGCGGAAGACCGAATACTGAAGCGGGTTGCTTCTGGGGGGACATCTCAACTTTTAAAACGGCTTCATGAAAAGGAAAAAGTAAAAATTTTAGAAGGTGTTTCCATTACTAAATTGGAGGGTAAAAAAGGGGTTTTATCTTCAGCAATTTTGGATAATGGCAAGCAGCTAATGATTGATTTAGCAATTGTTGGTATAGGAGTAAAACCTGATGTAGAGCTGGCAGCTGAGGCTGGTTTAGCATTAGATAACGGGATTAAAGTTAACTCTTACTGCTGCACATCTGATTCAAATATTCTGGCCGCTGGTGATTGTACTAGTTTCCCTCACAAAAATGGACGAATACGTCTAGAGTCAGTTGGAAATGCGATTGATCAAGGCGAAATCGCTGCTTTAAATGCTATGGGCGATAAAAGACGATATCTGGCGAAACCCTGGTTTTGGTCAGACCAGTATGAAACAAAGCTTCAAATAGCCGGGCTTAGTGATAAATTTGATAAAGTTGTTGAGCGCATCAAGGATAAAGGGGTATCTTTTTGGTATTATCGTGGTGATAAATTGATTGCTGTTGACTCAATAAATGATGGAAAAGCTTACATGATTGGAAAAAGGCTTATTGAGCAAGATGTATCACCAGATCAAGTGCATTTGTCAGACACGACCTTTGATTTGAAGTTGCTACTCAAGAGATTTTAAATGCGTATAATTAGCGGTAAGTGGAAAGGAAGAAAACTGTATTCGCTAATGAAGAGGTCAAACCCTGCAGGTTTGCGACCTACCCTAGACAGAGTTAGAGAGTCGATTTTCAATATACTTACCCATCGTAATCTTATTCAATATGAAAGGGTTCGTGTATTGGATCTATTTTCGGGGACTGGTGCATTTGGGTTCGAAGCGTTGTCTCGTGGAGTTGATTGTGTTTGTTTTGTAGAAAATCAAAAATCTTCACTTAAAATTTTGAGAGAAAATGCTGCTCGTCTAGAAACTGAGGTTAGAGTCAAGATAATAGATGGGGATGCAACAAAGTTGGGACGAAACGACGCAGATCGGTACGATTTGATTTTCTTGGATCCCCCATATGGTAAGCACTTGGGAGAGTTAGCGCTTGGGTCAGCACTCAAGGGTGGGTGGATATCAGATACAGCGATAGTTATTTGGGAAGAAAAAGTGGATATTTTTCCACCAAAAGGTTTTATAGTAACGGAGAAAAGAATTATAGGAAAAATTAATGTGAATTTTTTAATTCGTGAATGAAAATGATTACAAAAAAAAAATTAATGGCGTAAAAGGTTGAATTTATGAAAAACAAAAGTACGACCCACTTTGGTTATAGAACTGTGTTTGAGGATGATAAGGTAGGACTTGTTCGCAATCTTTTTACAAATGTATCGTCGAAATACGATTTGATGAATGATTTAATGAGTTTCGGAGTCCACCGACTTTGGAAAGATGCATTAATGGACTGGTTGAACCCTCAGCCAGGCCAACATCTTATCGATGTAGCTGGAGGTACAGGTGACCTAGCATTTAGATTTTTGAAGCGCACGTCGAAATCTGCAAAAGTTACCGTTTTAGATATAACAGAAGGTATGCTACATGAAGGTCGAAAAAGAAGTGAAGTTGAAAATTTGTCGAATAACATTGAATGGGTTTGTGGTGATGCTATGTCATTGCCTTTTCAAGACAATTATTTTGACATTTATGCGATTTCATTTGGAATCAGAAATGTAACCGATATTCAAAGAACAATTAATGAGGCCTACAGGGTGTTAAAGATTGGTGGAAGAATAATGGTTCTTGAGTTTGGAAAAGTTTCAGATGACCTATTCAGAAAATTTTATGATAGTTATTCTTTTAATGTTATTCCTAAATTAGGTCATATTATAGCTGGAGAAGAGGAAAGTTATAGGTATTTGGTCGAAAGCATAAGGAAATTCCCAGACCAAGAAAAATTTTTACGGATGATAGAAAAAAGCGGTTTTAAAAACGTAAAATATAGAAATTTAAGTTTAGGTATTGCAGCCATACATTCAGGATGGAAAATTTAAATGCGTGGACCTCACAATTTCTGGAGGATAATAAAAACTGGAGCGACGTTTCAGCGTACCGGGGCAATGAATTTGGCAATGGAAGCCTTGAATACGCCAAAAACTTTAAGAGTCTTTTCAACAATAATAATACGTCCATTTCAATATATCGGGTTAAGGGGGGACCTCACGCAATCACCAATTCTCAGGGCATTGACCGCACTAGGACCTGCATACATAAAATTTGGGCAACTTCTGTCAACTAGGCCCGACGTGGTTGGACAAAAACTAGCGGATGAACTAAAAATTTTGCAGGATGCACTACCGCCGTTTGATAGGAAAACAGCAATAAAAACAATAGAGAAGGAATTAAGCATCAATCTGGAAAATACTTTTTCTGATTTTAGTGAGCCTATTGCTGCCGCTTCATTGGCGCAAGTCCATAAGGCAACGATCCGAAAAACAGGTCAAATAGTGGCCATTAAAGTATTGAGACCTGGTGTTGAAAGAGCTTTTTTACGTGATGTGGATGCTTTTTATCTTCTAGCCAAAATAATTGAATTATTTTCAAAAGCATCTAGGCGTTTGAAACCAGTTGCAGTTATTGAGCACTTCGAGGGCATAGCGAGGCAGGAATTAGATTTAAGAATGGAAATATCGGCTGCAGCTGAATTTGCGGCAAACACTGAAAAAGACGAAAATTTTGGTGTTCCTGCAGTGTTTTGGGATTTATCTAGTAGACGGGTATTAACGACCGAATGGGTTTCGGGAATACCAATCGGAGATGTATTGTCAATAGATAGGCAAGGATCAGATCGAGAAACCGTTGCAAGGCTTATTATGCAAACATTTCTTAGGCAAGCCTTGAGAGATGGATTTTTCCATGGTGATATGCACCAGGGAAATCTTAAATTAAGTAAAGATGGTACATTATTTGTAATGGACTTTGGAATTATGGGACGAATAGATTCTTATACCCGCCGTGTATATGCTGAAATCTTAATGGGGTTTTTGCAAAAAGATTATAGAAGGGTAGCAGAGGTTCACTTTGAAGCGGGTTATGTTCCGCACGATCAAGATGTGGATGCATTTGCCCAAGCGTTACGGGCTGTTGGCGAGCCTATTTTTGGTGTGGAGGCCAGTCAAATTTCCATGGCACGGCTTTTGGCTCACCTATTTGATGTCACAGAGAGGTTTGGAATGGCTACCCGAACCGAGTTGCTTTTGCTGCAGCGGTCCATGGTTGTCGTTGAAGGTGTATCTAGAAGTGTTGATCCAAACATGAACATGTGGGAAACCGCAAGACCAATAGTAGAAAACTACATAAGAGAAAACTTGGGACCAAAGGCTATACTTAATGATGCAGTAAGTACTTTTAGAGCGTTAGCCAGATATGGGCCTCATTTACCTCTTCTGATAGAAAAAAGTTTACATAATTCCTTGAATAGTGAGAAAAGGCAACCACATCGCCGAAGATTGCCAGCTTTAGTAGGAGGTGCGATATTGGGAGGAATTCTCGGTAGCGTTTGTACGTTTCTGTTTTATTTGTTACAATTATAAGTTAATAAAAGAGTTAGGTCCCGTGGCTCAACTGGATAGAGCAGCCCCCTCCTAAGGGGCAGGTTACAAGTTCGAATCTTGTCGGGATCGCCAAACACGCTTTCTAATTGAAAGCTTGGACAATTAGAATATTGGTTCCTTTTCTTGAACGGAAGGTTTTAAAAAAATCTTACATAAAGTTCGTATTGGAAGAATTTGATGTAAATTCAGATCAAAAATGATAAGATTGTAGATTAGTGTATAGTTACAACAATGTATTGTATTAATTTAGATGTGTGCTGACATAAATTTATCAAACAGATTTAGTTTTATAGGTCTTCAAATGCACCATCTAGATGCGCTCTGAATTTTTTCCAAGCCTGAGAGCTTTCTTTATACACCTTTTTTCGGATCTGGTGTTGCGAGGCTGTTAGTACGATACGTTCATTTTCTTGGGGAGAGAGACAAATGTCCTCCCAGTCTAGTTTTAGGTGTTCGATAAGACGCTTGCTTTCAATTTCTTGATCAGAAGTAAGTTTATCATAATCTAAGTTATAAATTTGGTTTTTGTATAAAGATTGCCAAAAATGCATTAAGCTTTCGTAGAGACCATAGTACCGTACAACATCTTTGACGTCATAAGAGTATCCAAGCGCATCTCCAGCAAAATATTGTTTGAAGTTCGACCAGCAAGTTGCAGCTTTGTCTCTTCGTACATGTATGATTTTGGCTTCTGGTAAAGCAGCGCAGAGCAGTGGTATGAAACGAAAATTTTGAGGCATTTTATCTGTGACAAAATAATTTCCATTTGCTCGCTTGGCGATTGCCAAGATATATTTTTCTCGGAATTTGAAAATGTTCTCCTTATTTACGACAGATGAGTCAATAGCCAAAATTCCGCCATAACTGGATACGTATGGTAATTCCCCGGCGCCTGTTACTTTTGAGTGCGAGGAAATTATCTGTTCAACGATGGTAGTTCCTGATCTGGGCATTCCGAGAATAAAAATTGGAGTATATTTGCTAGGTTTTACTGTGAGTTCTATCGAGTTTTTGAATATAAATGGCTGTACATTTCTAAGTTTGTTAAATTGTTCCTCGTCTATTTTAATTGAATAATTTAGTATTTTTTTTCGCAGTGCATTACCTTTTGATAAAAAATCAAAAGCCTTGTTTAGATCTCCTAGATCTTCAAACATTTTGGCTAACGCAAAACTTAATTCACATTTGGCACTTTGACTTAGATTTTTATCAAAAAATAAATTTTGAACTTGTAAAAAATGGGAGTCTTTTGTTCTATATGTATTAATCATGCTAAGATTTCGATGAGCTTCCGTGAAATTGGGTTTGATCGATAGTATTCTTTTGTAAGTGTCTGTCGCTTCTGATAGTCTCCCCTGAGCTTGAAGAGCGATGGCCATGTTATTAAGGGCTTCAATATAGTCAGGTTTAATTGAAATTGCTTCTTTGCATGCGTTTATAGCCTTTGTGATCTCACCCATGTCTTTAAAAGCCAAGGCTATATTGTTGAAGGCTTCGGCGTAAGTAGGGTTAATTGAGAGTGCTTTTTTGTAGGTTTTTATCGCTTTTTCGAGCTCGCCTTTAACTTGGATGGCAATTCCCATATTATAGTATGCCTCGGCAAAATTAGGTTTAATTGAGATAGCCTTTTCGAAGGCAACTATGGCCTTTTTGATCCTACCCTGATCTCTGAGAACGTTGCCCAAATTGTTGAAGGCTTCAGCATGATCAGGTCTGATTGAAATTACCTTTTCGAATGCTAGAATAGCTAAATCTGTCTGCCCAGTTTGTGCTGCAGCTGCACCTAAAATATTCCAAATTTTGGTTTCCTTAGGATATCGTTCCACTAGTTCTTGAGCTTGCTGTATCACCTTGAAGAGTTGCCGTTCTTTATAGAGATTGATAATGCGTTCGTACTTTTTTTTGGGCAGACATTCAGCGGCTTCCGCTATTTCTTCATTTATCGGTTCACTAAGTTTTTTAGCCAGATCATCTAAGCTACTGCTCTTAACCCCATTTTCTCTCGCCTGTAAAAGTGACTCGCTTGCGGTATCTATTAGCTTTAGCTTGATCAATGCATCGATATAGCTTAGCCAAAATTGTGCTATGTTCGGATTAGATTTTAAGGCTGCTCTAAAAAAGGGTAGTGAGTCTTGGGTTTTTCCAATATTTACCGCTAATACGCCCATATTATGGTTGGCGTCTGGATGGCTTGGCTTAACTTTTAAAACAGCAGTGTAATAACGATCTGCCTCTTGAGCCTTACCAGCCTTGTGGGCATCAATTCCTTTTCTTAATGCTTGTTCAAGTGTAAGTTCCATAATATTACCAGTTAACAAATTTTTAATTTGAGACATCAAATCAATTTATTTTATAAATAAACTCCTTATTTGGAGTTCGACTTAATTGGTTCTAGTAACACACCATAATTTATAATTTGAAGAAATAGTTAAATTTTTTAATCCCCGGAAATCTTTCAAATAATTTGGTGTCAAGCTTTCTTCATTTTTATTGGTGATCGTGTAAACTGCTTCGGTGTGACTACTGCCAAACGAAAACCCGTTGACGATACAGTACGTTTTCATGTTCTTTAGGGGCCTTTTGGATAGGTCTTTAGAAAAGCGCTCGTACCTCCATAAATAAGATTATTCATTGAAGTTAAATTTCAAAATTTTTATTATATTTACTTTTTTTAATCAATATTTATTAGAGTTATCCAAAATAACTGTTAAAGTAAAGGTCACTACTGCTCTAAATATTTTCACAACTTTTGGAAAAAGAAAATAAGAATTGAAAAGTTATTTTAGCGAACAGTTTGGGTAAGATTGCGGAATAGATGAAGCTGGTCGAGGTTCTTGGGCCGGGCCAGTGGTGGCGGCGGCAGTGGTACTCAAAAATGACTCCCTACTCTCTGACCTGGATGACTCCAAGAAATTAAGCTTGAAGAAAAGAGTTTTTCTATTTGACGAGCTGATAAAAAATGCAAAAATTGGGGTAGGGTTTGCCTCTGCGCAAGAAATAGATAAAAATAACATATTGCAAGCAACGTTTCTTGCTATGCGAAGGGCTATCAAAGCTTTTTCTGTTTTACCGCCACGGGTGCTTATCGATGGTAATTGTGTACCTCCGCATTTTCCATGTCCTGCTGAGCATATTGTTCGGGGAGACAGCAAAGTCGCGTGTGTAGCAGCAGCATCTATAATTGCAAAAGTAACCAGAGATAGGTACATGAAGAATTTATCAAAGATATACCCAGGCTATGGCTGGGAAAAAAACTTTGGTTATGGGGTAAACATACATAAGGAAGGACTGAAAAGATTTGGGATTACGCCTGAGCATAGGTGTTCTTTTAAGCCAATATACAACATGTTGTGTTAAGTTATTAAAATAAGTCATTGATTAAAAAAATAAATTGACGTCGAATCACTTTTGACTCATGGTGCCACAAAATAATTAAGTTGAGGCTCCAATGAATATCCATACTCGACCAAACAGTCAGTTACCCGTTGATCAGGTTTTGGAAGGAAACTGTGTTCATGTAATGAAGAAAATGCCGGAAAAGTCTGTTGATTTAATTTTTTCGGATCCGCCATATAATCTTCAATTGGGGGGGGATTTGCACAGGCCAGATAATTCAAAAGTTAATGCTGTGGATGATAATTGGGATAAATTCAACAGTTTTGAACATTACGATAACTTTACCAATGAGTGGTTAGCAGAAGCAAGGCGACTATTGAAACCAGACGGCGCTTTGTGGGTAATTGGCTCATATCACAACATTTTTAGAGTAGGCACTTGTTTACAGAATCATGGGTATTGGATTTTGAATGACATAATATGGCGTAAATCAAATCCAATGCCAAATTTCAGGGGTAAAAGATTTACTAATGCTCACGAGACTTTGATTTGGGCGGCAAAATCACACAAATCGAAATATACTTTTAATTATGAAGCCTTGAAAGAATTAAACGAGGGTTTGCAAATGAGATCTGATTGGTTGTTTCCGATTTGCACTGGCACAGAGCGTTTAAAAAAAGAGGATGGAACAAAAGTTCACCCTACACAAAAACCAGAGTCAATATTACATAGAATTGTAATAGCATCAACAAAACCAGGAAATGTAATTTTAGACCCATTTTTTGGCTCTGGAACTACAGGTGTAGTAGCAAAGAAGTTAGGACGTGGGTTTATTGGAATTGATCAGGACCCAAGCTATGTTAAAGCAGCTAAAATAAGGCTTGATAATACTGTTAGCTTTGATAGTGAAAGCATAAAAACCACAAAAGCTAAGCGGGCTGAGCCTAGAATACCATTTGGTGTTTTGATTGAGCGCGGGTTGCTTCGGCCAGGGGAAAAATTATACTCTCTTAACGGAAGACATGTCGCAAAAGTAAGAGCTGATGGAACATTAATTGCTCATGATGCTCGAGGTTCAATCCACCAAGTAGGATCACTATTGGAGGGAGCACCTTCATGTAACGGTTGGACTTATTGGTCATTCAAAAGAAATGGAAGCAAGTTGCCCATAGATGTTTTACGCCAAAAGGTTAGGGTTGAAACAAGTGGGTTTCAGTAGAAAAATTAGTGAGTTTGTCTCACTTTATCCATAACATCATATACTTTGCGCATTAAAGTTGGTAACGACATCCGGGTGTTGTTATTAATATTTTTCTCTAAATAGCCATCAGGGACGAAATTTATAAAGCTACTTACAAGTTTTAGCTCAAGATCAAAGTGACTAAAAGAGTGTCGAATAGTTGTATCTATGAAAGTCCAGTCAAGCTTAAAAGGCGGTATAAACGATGGAAAATTTGCTATTGTCCAATTGGATGTTGGATACCCAATCATACCACCAAGTAAGCCATCTTTAGGTCTTCGGAGCATTAGAACATAACCTTTTCTAGAGAAAATAATAAATGCGTAGCCGTATCTAGTTGGTCGGGAAACCTTAGTCTTTCTTAATGGAATTATGTTTGTAAGTTTATCTTTTTTTGCCTTGCACTCGATACTGATTGGGCATCTCTTGCAGCTTGGAAGCTTTGGAGTGCAGAGGGTTGAGCCGAGATCCATAACCGCCTGCGCATAATCACCAAATCTGCTATTTGGTATTAACTTTGTAGCAAGAGACCTTATTTTTGCTTTTGAATTTGCGATAGGTGTTCGTATACCGTATAATCGAACAATAACTCTGTCTACGTTGCCATCGATAACGACAGCTTTTTTATTAAAAGCGATAGATCTTATAGCAGCAGCAGTATACGGACCAACCCCTGGAAGCATGAGCAGGGACCGTTCATCCTCAGGGAACATTGAGTTGTGATTTTCGACTATTTCCTTGGCACATTTAATTAGATTCCGAGCTCGACTATAATAACCTAATCCTGCCCATGCCGCCATGATTGTTTCCTCTGACTCGCAAGCTAGTGCGTCGACATTAGGCCATTTTTTTAAAAATTTAGAATAATATGGAGCGACAGCTTTAGTGGTTGTCTGTTGTAACATTATTTCAGATAGCCATACGCTGTAAGGATTTGGAAGAATACCTTTTGTCGAAGCACTTGGTTCTATCCTCCATGGCAGTTGCCGAGCATTTTCATCGTACCAAGTCAAGATTTTTTGAGCTATCAAATTTTTGGTTTTCATTACATATTTTTAAAAGTTTTTTGACGTAGCGCAATAAGATTTATTGATATAACATTATTGATATGGTTTTTTAAAAAAATCCATTTCTTAGTCCGATAAATTGTCTTAAACGTCAATTGCAACGTTCATTAAAATTACAGGTTCGGTTTTGGTAAAAAGAAAAGTAAGCAAAGGATTTCAAAAAGCCTCGAGCTTTCTGGGTAGAATAACTCAAAAAGGGTTTGAGAAAAAAGGATTTTCTCAATCAAAACTCTTGACCCATTGGAGTGAAACGGTCGGGCCGGAGGTGGCCCGTTATTCAAAACCCTTGAGGATAACGTTTGACTCGAAGAGTTTGAGCTCTACTTTAACTCTTGAGATAAATGGTGCTTATGGTCCTGAATTGAAGATGCAAAGGGAAGCAATCCGGGAGAAGATTAACAGGCTATACGGATACAATGCGGTCTCAAGAATAAATATGAGAGTATCCTCAAAACTGGGGTATGACGAGGTTTCTTCTGAGGAACTAGGTCAAGACGAAAAAATAAAAAAAGTGGGTGAAAAAATGGACGGAGTCTATCATAATGATAGTAACGATAAGTTGTTGACGAAAAGTCTTCAAAAAATTAATGACAAGAATTTGCGCGATAGCTTAATCACATTGTGTCGGTTGAAAAAAAAGTTTTAAGAAGAAGATTTTAAACGAGTGAAGGAATATACCAATTATGTTTAGTTTTATTTCAAGGTTTATATTTGGTGCCGTTTTTTGGAGTTTTACTGTATTTGGCCTATTTGCAGAAACAAGCATCTCAGATGATTACCAGGATATGAGGAAAGGTGAGATTGGAGCCAAAATTACAATTATTGAGTATGCTTCTTTCACCTGTCCCCATTGTGCTACGTTTCATAAAGAGGTCTTCCCCAAAATAGAAAAGGAATATATCGATACTGGAAAGGTTAACTTTATTTATAGAGAGGTATATTTCGATGCCCCGGGTTTATGGGCAGGATTATTAGCTAGGTGCTCAAATCCGAAAAGCTATTTTGGGATTGTAGATTTATTGTATAACAGACAAAATTCGTGGGCTAAAGGTTCTTCAGATAAAGAGGTATTAAGTGGCTTGTTTGCGATAGGGCGACAGCTTGGACTGAAAGAGAATAAAATAACTGAGTGCCTGCAGAACGAAAAAAAAGCATTAGGTCTCGTGCGAGCATATCAAGAACATGCCAAAATGGACTCAATTTCGTCTACACCAAGCCTTGTTATAAATGGAAAATTATTTGGAAATCTTAGTTACAGCGATATTAAAATTGAACTCGACAGACTTTTGAACCTCTAATAAAGTCACTGGCGGTGTTAATTTTTTGTAAAACCCAGACGCTGAGTTATGGTCTTCATCAAGAGAGCTTCATCTTCAAATAATATTTCAACTTTAAAAACTGTAAAAAGCGGGCGAAGCGCTTGGGGTAACCTAACAAAATCTTTTTCTGTCGTGATAAGTAGAGCACGCTCTTTATGAGACAGAGATATTAATTTTTTCAGTGCTTTCAAATGAAATGGTTGATGGTTTGGAAAAGCTTTGGCGTAAACTATTATTGCACCGAATTTCTCTAACGAAGCAAAAAATTTTTTTGGATGCCCAATGCCAGCAATAGCCACGACTTTTTTCTTAACTAAATTTATATTTTCTTTTTGGGAAATAAATGAAGCATTAACTGAAAGGGGAAGCTTAAATTTTCCATAATTGAGATGAAATCTTTTTTCATCGGCTTTGGTACCTATCGTGATTAAAAAGTCAGCTCTTTCTAATCCAGACTTAATTGGTTCACGAAGTGGTCCAGCCGGTAAAATAAGTTCGTTTCCAAAAGCTGTAAAAGTGTCAACTACTACTATGGATAAATCTTTTTCAATGCTGTTATTTTGAAAACCATCATCCATTATAACAATGTCTGCTCCAGCAGCATGGGCAGATTTTATACCAAGGCGTCTATTTTTTGATATCCAGGTTGGAGCGTAGTGCGACATCATTAAAGGTTCGTCGCCTACCTCAGCGAAAGTATGTATATGAGGGTCGATTAAAATAGGCCCCCGAGCACTACCCCTGTAACCTTTACTTAAAATATGCACAGAATATCCAGATTTTTGAAGAAGTTTTTGAATTTTTAGCGTTGAGGGTGTTTTACCATTTCCCCCTAGAGTAATGTTTCCAACACAAACCACGGGTATGGGCATTTTTTCTGGTACCACAAGGAATGTCTTTACTTTTAGACCCAGGATCCATAATACAGTCAATGGTAAAAGAAAATAGGCTATCCATCGAAAGCCTGATATTGAATTATGCCAGAATTTGGGAACAAACATATATTCTCTTTGTCATTTATTTCTAAAAGTGTCCAAATGAATTGTAGACTTACATTGAAAAAATTGTAACTATTTACCAGCTACAATCATTTTCTCAATTAATATACTAGGTATTCGAAGAGATTTATGATTTTTAACATCATTTGCTGTAATGAGCCCAGAGAGCATCTTCTTTAAATTTCCCGCTATGGTACATCTATTTACGGGGAAAGCAATTTCTCCGTCGTTAATCCAAAACCCACTTGCGCCTCGAGAGTAATCCCCGTTATTCTGGTTTACAGACGAACCTATCAATGAAGTCACTAAAAAACCGGTTTTCATTTTTTTTATGAGGTCCGATCGACTATTATTACTGCATGAAAGCTCCAAGTTTCCCACACCAGGATAGGGTGGGAAAGCAGAAGTTCTATAGGCATTTCCAGTTGGTTTTAGGTTTAATTTCTTTGCTGACCTTAAATCGAGAACTAAATTTTTAAGTATACCATTCTCAACGAAGGTTTGTTTCTGAGTCGGCAAACCTTCGGCATCAAATGGCCGAGATCCTACTATTTCGGATCGTTTTGGGTCTTCTATCAGACTAATGTTTTTTGGTAAAATATTTTCACCCAAACAGTCAAGAAGCCAACTGGATCCTCTGGAAATTGCGGCGCCGTTAATCGCAGAAACTAAATGTTGAACTAGAGAGTTCGATACGCGTTCGTCAAATAAGACGGGGAAGGAACCTGTAGGAGGGGTTTTCGGATCTAATCGTGCTATCGCCCGAGCTGCTGCAACATCACCGACAAGTTCAGCAGGAGGCAAATCATTAAATAAAACTCTTGTCTCAACTGCAAAATCTCTCTCCATTAAAGAGTCTTTTTCTGCTATTGCTGTACAGAACATTTGAAAACTTGTTTGCGCATATCCATTAGAAAATCCGTTAGAACTAGCCATATGAAAATTTGAAAGATTGTACTGAACTCCTGATTCGGCGTGATTTATTCCCTCAGCTTTGAGGCAGGATTTTTCAATATCTGTTGCAAGGACTATTAGAGTTGATGCGTCTAACTCGTAATACTTCTTGTCGAATAAATTTAACTTTTGCGAATTAAGGTTCTCTGAAAATTGACCCTTTTCTGCCAGATAGTTAAATTCATCTGGGGGGGTTTCTTTTGCCATCGCAATTGCTCTAGTGATCATCTCTTCTTGGGCTTTATCTTCTTGGGAGGAAACTGAAACTGCTGCAGATTGTTTGCCAAAAAAAACTCGAATCCCCACATTTAATTTTTCTGCAGTTTCTATTTTCTCAATGTTTCCATTCTTTAGTTCAATTGATTTTGATTTGCTACTCATTACGACTGACTCTGCTGCAGTAGTTCCAAGCTGGTTTGCTTTATTTATTAATTTTTCACTAAGGCTTTTTAAAAACTGAGACATGTTAAACAATTGTTACCTACTAATTAATCTTTATCACTTAGTGGCCAAAAATATCATGAACTGACTTTTTAAATTGTGATAAATTGGTTTTAGTTTTACTCGCTTATAGTTGGATCATTCGTTATCAAACAGCATAAAGGATTTCTCCACAAAGTATAGATCTACTGAACATTAGTAATTAATGAACTTATACGCAAAAAACATCGTTCAGTTACCGTTTGCATGCTTGCCTTGGTTGACAATCTTAGGTCTTTGTCTGCTTCAAAAATAAGCAAGTTAGCGCGTTCAAGTTTATTTCTGGTCCAAATATGAGATTGGCGAATAATTTGGGCACGGCGAGCTCCGAACAACGGTGGAAATGAAGTATTTAATGTTGCTTCGATTTTGGACGGATCCATGGAAATATGATACAGTAGTTTAAAATGACGATTTGCTGCATTAATAATTTGATTTGCTTTCGTACCCTTGCTAAAGAGATTTTGTAAGATAAAAAGCATTCTGTTATAATTACCGATTGCTAGAGCATTGCACATTTCAATCTCACTAGGGTCTGACGCCTGCGCAACAAAAAGCTCTAAATCTTCAAAAGAAAGAGGCTCTGGGTCATTATATTTGAAAAGAGTTAGGGTATCGATAAGATTTCTAAAAGCTTCAGAAGTGGAAAAATTATCTTGTTCACAAAGAAATTTGAGTACCTTTGTGTCCTCGATTTTAATGCCTGAATTCTTAATTATCTTTTCTACTTCATTTGAATTATCCGTCAGGTCGTAAAAAGCAAAACTGAGCAGCTTTGGATTTGGGTCTATAAGTTTTCGCAACTTTGAATTGGCTTTTAGCGATTTTGAGATAACTACTATCGTAGCATCCAAGTTGGTCCACCCTTGGAGTTCAGTGGAAAGAATGTTTTCAATTTTGTCAGTTGCTTCTTCAATTATAACGACTTGTTTTCCTGGGAAAAAACTTGAGGTTTTAATTAAAATCTTAAGGTCATCTGGGCTTTTCAATAAATTTGTTTCCGTCGTTTTTTGAACCCTCATTTCTATTTTTCCTGTTGGTCCGCATACTAAGTCAACGACTTCATCGCACTTTTCTTTTATGTGAAAAGTATTTGAGCCATGAAGAAGTATGATTGGAAGATAATCCAAATTTCTTTTAATTAACTCTTTGAATTCCTTTATTTGACCCCTCATTAAAGCCATTCATCCCTTAAGACTAACAATTTCGTATTTATTTTTTCGCTAATATTTAAGGATAGCCGCCTGATAGCTGAGTCCTCCGCAACTTGTGTTGCATATCCAGTTGAGTTAATGGCAGAATTAAAGCCGGTTCTCGCCTCAGAAAATTGTTCGTTAATGAGCGAGTCACCATTAGCATCCTTGAGAGTGTAACGAGCCTTCATGATTAGTAGGTAGCTGGTTATATCATTTGTTGGCGTAATAAGCTCTTTGCTCTTGGATGTAGTTAAAGCTATATCAAGGATATAAGCATCAGCTCGTGGATTTCCGAAACGCCTAACGAGATCTTCCCTTAAGTGAAAGCCTGCTTTCCCATCAATTTGCGCAATCCTGATTTGACCCAACAGGTCTGCACTTTTCGGAAGGTTAGTGTAAAGAGGTTGAAATCCGCACGATATTTGAGTGCTAAATATAGCAAGCAGTGCGAAATACAATTTGATTTTTCTAAAGCACCACATTTACAATTCTTCCAGGAACAACAATGATTTTTGATGGCATACTCTGTCCAAGAAGTTTTTTTACTTTTTCATCTTGCATTACCACTTTTTCAACTTCTGGGGTACTTAATGTTCGGGATATCAAAATTTCAGATTTTCGCTTACCATTTATTTGAATTGGAATTGTTATTTTGTCATCCAAAAGATACTTATGGTCTACACTGGGCCAAGTACTTTTAATTATGGATTGAGATTTACCAATCGACATCCATATTTCCTCGGATAGATGGGGAGTTATTGGTTGCATTAATATCGCCAATTTTTCTAAGGCTTCCAACTTATTTGCTCTTGGAGCTTTTGTTTTTGCTAAAATGCCTGTGAACTCGTAAAGTCTGGCAATCGCTTTGTTAAACGCAAATCTTTCAATACCTTCGCTTACACCTTTAATTGCAGCATTTTGGGCTTTTTTTAAATATAAAATATTTTGTTCATTTTCCTTGGGTGACTCTTTTGTTTGTGCAGTTTGTGATATTATATCCGTTGCAGTCTTCCAGACTTTTTGAATGTGTCTCCATGCCCCCTCTATACCGGCCTCTGTCCATTCAACATCTCTGTCCGGCGGACTATCAGATAGAACAAACCATCGAGCTGTATCAGCTCCGTATTGTTCTATTATATCGATTGGATCAACAACATTTTTTTTCGATTTTGACATTTTAACCGAATTACCCTTTTCGATAGGAATACCTGAATTTGCTAAAATTATTCTATGACTGTCTAAATGCGTGACATCGTCAGGTGAATGCCACTCTTGAACGGCATATCTTAAATTGGCGCTCTCTTTAAAGTTTGAAGAATATACCTTCTCACCAACAATAAAAGCCTTTTTTGGTTTCTTTACTATTATCTTATTCGCACTGATGATAAATGCTATGATGGCTTTTGACTTGCTTTCATTTCCAGTAATTTCTTGCCCCACCATGAACCGCCCGTCCATGTCATTCAATTCTAAAGTAAAGGTGCTGTAAGTTTCGTGACAAACCATTCCTTGCGTAAATAGAGCTGCAAAAGGCTCCTTAGATTTTTTGGGTAAATGACCAGTTATATGCATGGCTCGAGCAAAGAATCTTGAGTATAGTAAGTGGAGTATCGCATGTTCGACGCCACCAATATATTGGTCTACATTCATCCAATATTCAGCGTCGCTTTTGTCTACAGGAGTTTGAGATTTTGGGCTCGTAAAGCGGGCAAAGTACCACGAGCTATCTACAAATGTATCCATAGTATCAGTTTCCCTTTTCGCTAAGTTTTGACACTTTGGACACT
>MDTA01220143.1_pt1 | contig 26178 bp, 25 predicted proteins | sample 811151 | NCBI WGS metagenome assembly MDTA01 (sample SAMN05326648, study PRJNA326480) | marine metagenome | isolation source: seawater | place: Indian Ocean: South | collected 2010 | reverse complement strand
TTCAGCTGCGAATGGTGCTACGGATCAAGTAGACATGAGTGTTCAGCCTACTCAAAATGAGGCTCATTGTTCTGCATTTACATTCTCAGTTTATCCTGAACCGGCAGCTGTTGATGTAACTACTCTTGGAGTTGTAACTCAAGGAATGAGTTACATTCACTTATCATGGGCTCCTTCAGATTGGGCTAATTTCCCTGCATCTGACTTAGAAGAGTATGGTGAAAGTGCAACTCATTATGATGTTCAAAGAACAACAACACCTACAGATACAGATTCATGGGCTAATATCACAACATTGAGCGTTGTCCGTGAATATAGTGCAGGTACATGTTCAGGTAAAGCTGATATCTATGAAAACTATTCTGATAATTGTGAAGATCCTACTGATGCACAAGCTTCAGATGATGGTGAGTGGTATATGATGGGTCGCGGTGAAGATGGTAATTTCCACTTCTTAGACGAAGGCCTAGAAGCAAATACGACATATCATTACAGAGTTTTTGCTACAAACTCTCACGGTAGAGTAAGCGGAATTGGTAACGTTGTTTCACATTCAACAGAAGCTAAGCCAACAATGGCATTGAGTAGAGATATGTCTGCAGAAATATATGCAGCTGGTGAAGCAACACAGACACTATTAGCAGCATTCTCATCTGCTGACGGTTTAGGTGGACACAACGTTTCTGAAGTTTCATCATCATATACTACATACGAACGTACTCAAGATGGAGATTTAGATGCTAACGGAGGTTTCTCTGGTGAAGATGGAGCTGATGTTAGTGGTCCGGATGAGCTTGGATTTAGTTACAGTGTAACAGCCTGGGAAACAGATCATGGTCAATCCATCGAGGTATGTTTCTTAGATGCTGGTGATTACTGGGGCTACGATAAAGAAGGTAGTTGTTTATCAACGGCCACATTCACTGGATCAGAAGAGTTTTTACACCAGCCATATAATTATGAAGGATGGCACGTATTTGGATCTCCATTAAATGTTGAATCTACAATGGACGATCTATTTAGTGCTGGTCTATCTGATTATGCATCAGGTGCTGATTATATTTGGTTTAATGAAGACGGTGGTTTCGGAGGTGGTGTAAGCTATGAATTCGGAAAGGCTTATTTCTTAGGATTAAATCATGATCTTGTCTCATTTACTATGAACGGTCAATTATTAACAACCGCAGATGGTAACCTTGGTCAGGCTGGACATATGTTAGACAGAGGTTGGAATTTAGTATCTTCTAAGTTGGTAAGACCAGTTGATGTCGATATGTTAACAGTAACTGATGACTTAGGAACACACACTTGGGCAGAAGCTCAAACATTAGGTATTGTTAGTGGTGAAGTCCTAGGAACAGATCAGGTTAGCAATTATGAGTCTGATTCATTCCATCCATGGACAGGTTTCTGGATTCATGTAAGTAAATCATGTATGTTAAATGTAACACCACATGCATTCGATTTAGCTAAAGAAGATGTTGTAACAGATGAATTCAAATGGAATATGAGTATCGAAGCAAAGGCAGTTGAAGGTGATGTTAGAGGTGATATCATTAAGTTAGGATTAGGTGATAACGCTTCAAATGATATTAGAGCTGGTGAAGATACAGAAGATATTCCTGTCATAACAATGGCTGATTCATACTTAGATATATATATGAAAGAATCTAATGGAATGACTTACTGGAAAAATACAAAAGAAATGATTTCTCCAGAAGAAGGTCAAGCTTGGATTATAAATGGTTATTCAGCAAATTCTAACTCAGATGTAGAGCTTAGTTGGACTATGGATGAATTGGATGCAGAGTACGATGTAAAAATGTATATCAATGGTAATGCTATTGATATGAGAGAAGAATCAAGCATAGTTGTTAATACGGAATCATTAAACAACATTGCTGTTATAGTAGGTAATGATCCTTTAGCTTCTGGATTAACAACACCTGCTGAATTCGCACTTACTGATGCATATCCAAATCCATTTAACCCTGTAACAAGTATGCAACTAGCACTAGACACTGATGGATTTACATCTGTTAAGGTGTACAACCTAATGGGTCAAGTTGTAGATATCATACATGAGGGTGTTTTAAATGCTGGATTCCATAAGGTAACTTGGAATGCAGAGGTTATACCAAGTGGTGTTTATCTTGTTAAAGTTGAACAAGGTTCAAAGATAGCTACTCAAAAAGTAATGTTAATGAAGTAGTTTAAATAGTAAATTATATTTACAGAATAAAGCCTCGGGAAACCGGGGCTTTATTTTTTTAGGAGGAATTTAAATGTATAAATATGCTGTTTTAGGTGCTGGTAGACAAGGACAGGCAATTGCGTTTGATTTAGCAATTAATGGTAATGCGCAAAAAATTATATTATTTGATAAGGATATTAATATTGCCTTGAGAGCAGCTAAAAGACTAAATAAATTGATAAAATCAAATATAATATATTCGGATGAATTAGATGTTATTAAAGAGCAGCAATTGAGAGAAAAATTAAATGATATTAATACTGTTATTTCAGCAGTCCCATACTTTTTAAATGAAAAGATTACTGATATGGCAATTGAGGTTGGGTATAATTTGGTTGACTTGGGAGGGAATACTGAAATTGTAAGAAAGCAATTACAAAAAAATAGTCTTGCAATAAACTCAGGTATTTGCATCACACCGGATTGCGGTATGGGACCTGGAATGAATATTACACTTGCTTTGCTTGTTATGGAACAGTTTGATAAACCAATGTCTATTAAAATTTATGATGGAGGATTACCTCAAAATCCTGAAGAACCCTGGAATTATAATTTATTTTTTAATATTAATGGTTTAACAAATGAATATGACGGATCTGCTACTTTTTTAAGAGATTCTATAATAACAAATGTTGACTGTTTTGAGGATATTGAATTATTAGAATTTGAAAATATAGGAAGTTTAGAAGCAAGTGTCACTTCAGGTGGTCTCTCTACTATGCCTTGGACATACGAAGGGCATTTAATAACTCTTGAAAATAAAACTTTAAGATATAGTGGACATTGGAGTGATATGATCTCTTTTAGAAAATTGGGTTTATTTGACAATAAACCTATTAATTTTAAAAACACTAAAATTATTCCAAGAGAATTTTATCATTTTTTATTAGAGCCAAAATTAGACAAAGGAAAGATTAAAGATATTTGTTTAATGAGAATAAAAGGTACAGGTATTCTTTCTGGTAATAAGAAAAAGATTCAATTAGATACAGTAGAACTTTACGATGACCTAACTGATTTTACTGCAATGGAAAAATGGACCGGATGGCATGCTTCAATAATAGCTATACACATTACCAAAAATAAATTACATGGTGCAATTCCGGTTGAAAAAATAATGACAGGTACAGATTTTCTTTTGGAGGCAAAGAAAAGAAATTTTAATATAGAGCTTAAAGAAATATGAGTTACATGAGAATTACAAAAATAATTCAATGGGATATGGGCCATAGAATTCTTAATCATAGGTCTGTTTGTAGAGGATTGCATGGACATAGATATAAAGCTGAGATTACAGTTGAAGGTGATTTAGTCAATTCTTCCGCAGAATCAGAACATGGTATGGTTATGGATTTTGCAGATATAAAAAAGATTGCTACTAAAGAGGTACATGACCGTCTTGACCACGGATTTATGGTATGGGAAAAAGATCATGAATTAATTAATTTCTTCAATAATTCTAAGGGTCATAAAATGATAAAAGTATCCTTTACATCAACAGCAGAAAATGTTGCAAAATTTATTTTTGAAAATGTATCTAGAAAAATATATGATAAGTATGGAACAGGCTTAAAATTATCTTCAGTTAAATTATGGGAAACACCCACTAGTTATGCGTTATATAAAGGAGATTCATGATTATACTAAAAATTGGAATTATTCTATCTTTTTTGGCTGTTGTTATAGGTGCATTTGGAGCACATGGATTAAAAGAAATATTATTTCAAAATAAAACGTTGGATACGTTTCAGACTGCTGTTCAATATCAGATGTTTCACAGCATAGCAATATTAATAACTGGTATTTTAATAAATATTGATATCCTAGACAGTAATATTCCTGCATATTGTTTTTTTGTTGGTATTCTGATTTTTTCAGGTAGTCTCTATATATTATCTATAACTAATATCAAATGGTTAGGAGCTATTACACCAATCGGTGGAGTTTTATTTTTAATAGGTTGGGGACTTTTATTAATTAATTTAAAATCAATATAAGTTTTTTTTAATGTATTCACTAAATAAGAATATAATAATATTTTTTATTTTTTGTACAATTTTTTCATGTGCAAAAGATAAATTAATTGAAGAAGTGAAAGAATTCTTTCCAAATGGTAAACCAAAGCTTAAAATTTTTTATATTGAAATAAATGGTAAAAAAGAGATTGTTAAAGATCAATATTTTTACAACAATGGTCAATTATATGGAGAAGTAAATTATAGAGGTGGGACAAAAAATGGTAAATTTCGTCAATACTTTAAGAACGGTTTATTAGAATCCGAGGGTTTTTATAAAAATGGTAATCGTAATGAATGGACAACATTTGAATACGATGAAACCAATCAGAAAATAGCAGAAGAGAAATTTGATGAATTTGGAGATAGGTTAAATCGAAAATCATTTGTTTATTATGATAATGGTAATTTGAAATCAGAAGAGTTTTATGTTAATGGACAAAAAGAAATTAATTGGATCTATTTTTATAATAACGGACGAAAAGAATCATCAGGAGCTACTAAAAGAGGGAAAAAACATGGTGAATGGAAATATTTTTTATCAGACTTAAGTTATAAAAGTGGATTTTATCAAAATGATAAAAGAACAAAAGAATGGGAATATTTCTCAAAAAATGGTCAGAATTATAATTTTGTAAGTTATCATGGTAATAATAAAATTAGTGAGCTTGGTCGAATAGAAGACGATAAAAAAAGTGGTATATGGACCAAATATTATGATAATGGTCAATTAGAATTTAAAGGAAGTTTTCTTAATGATCAAAAACATGGTGAATGGAAGTACTTTTTAAAAGACTTCAGTTATAAATCAGTATTTTATAACAACGGTGAAATTAGTGGTGAATGGGAATATTATGATGAAAATGGACTGCAATATAATGTTATTGAATATCATTCAAATAAATTAATTAAACTATTGGGAACAACTAAAGAGGGAAATAAAAATGGTCAATGGACAGAATATTATCAAAATGGTACAACAAAATCGACGGGTAAGTATAAAGATGGTGATCGTGATGGTAAATGGGTTTGGTTCCATGAAAACTCAAATTTAGAATCAGTTGGATACTTTAATGAGGGTTATAAAGATGGAAGATGGGCTGTATTTTATAAAAATGGAAATTTAAAAAATGTTGGTCTCTTCAAAGACCGAAAACGTATCGGTAAATGGATCAGTTATTATAAAAACGGGAAGGTCCAATCTGAAGGAAACTATGTTGATAGAATGAAAGAAGGAGAATGGAAACAGTATTATGAAAATGGAAAAATAAAAAGGATAGCTCAATTTGAATCGGGAAAAATCATAGAATCTGATCGATTTTAACCTTCTGATAATTCTGAATTCTTTAAAATAAGATAGAGACCAGTTAAAATAATTATTCCACCTGAAATAACAGATATTGGTAATATTTCATTGAATAGAATCAATCCTAAAATTGAAACTATAATAGGTTCCCCTAAAGGTATAGAAGCAACTGTGTGTGCCGGTAAAAATTTAATGGTGTAATACAATATACTATGACCAAATATATTTGGTATAAATCCCAAAAGAAAAAGAAAAATTATTTCATCATAGCTAGGTTTGTTTACAGGAATATCAAAAATCAGTATTACTATTGCTAAAGTAATTGAAGCTGCGGTATAAAGTAGTCTGCTATAAATTACTGTTCCATATTCTATTCTGACATATTTTGTAATTATTAAAACTAATGCCATCCAAAATGAGCATATTATTGCTGATATATCTCCTTTAAATCCTACTGATTTAAATTCAATATCAAATCCATGCATTGTTAAACCACCAACTACAGTTAAAATCAACCCATATATTATATTTTTATTAATTTTTATTTTAAAAAATATATAATTAATTGAAACAGTAAATATAGGAGCTAAGGTTCCAAAAAGTGTTGCATTCGCTAAAGTAGTCATCTTTACTGCTGAAAAGAAAAATGCAAAATGAATTCCTAGAAACGAACCTGAAAGAATTGTAAGAAGCTTATACTTTAATTTAATGTTTCCTTGTGGTTGGAAAATACTAAAAGTCCATAGAATTAACCCTGCAATGGCCATTCTTGCGAACGCAATCGGAACGGCTTCGATATTATTTAAATATCTTACTAATATTGAGGATGAACTTATAGAAAACAAAGCGATTAAAAGAAATAACCAAATTTTTGTATTAGACATATATTAATTATTTAAATCTTTACATAGAAGTTTATGAAAGTGATGTATGCCTTTTTCGTGGATTGCTGAAATTTTTCCAGGTATATATGAACTAGATTTTAATCCTTTTTGGACTTTTAAAATAGCATTTTGATCTTCAATTTCAATTTTATTAAGGTTCTCACCAGCACCTTGTTTTTTAGTAGTATTTTTCAATACGTAGGTTTCGTAATGGATTAATGTTTTTTCTTTATTCACGGGCTCAATAATATTTAATGAAATACCCCATGTATAGATATTTATCATAATATTGGGGTAAATCCATAGGTAAAATGCTGAGCTAGATTTAAGATTTAAAGGACAACTTTTAAATTTAGTAAAAGTATTTTTAGTAGATTTTCCTTTTGCTATTTGTAAAACTGCTTTAGATAATACCTTAATATGATAATTTTTTAAATCAATTTCTTTTACCAAATCCTTATGAATATATGGAATATGTAAACCCTCAAGATAATTCTCAACATAGAGAGCCCAGTGTGCATTAATAATATATTCTTTAATATGGTTTTTTTCTGGTTTTAACTTTTCAAAAGGGTACCAGTTAAACAAATTACTATATTCTTCGATATAATTTTTTATTTTTGATTGAGAATTATTTAAAAAATAAAAATTTAAGAATTTAAAATAAGAATAACTTTTCAAATTTTCTGTTTCTTTTAATTTTTTAATATTCTGTTCAAAACCAGGAGCACTTCTAAGATTACCTTCGTTGTCAAATGTTCTCCCATGATATGGACACTGAATTATTCTTTTGTTACAACTTTCATCTAAAATTGTATGTCCTCTATGCGTGCATGTATTTGATATGATATTTTTAATATCTTGATTACTAGTATTTAGGATAACTTCTTCATTAATTACATTTGGATATAGTTTTTTTGGGATAAGTTGTTTTGTTTGTTTTAATGTCGATTTATGAAGAATATAAATTGGATTGTTTAAAAAGATATTTTTAATAGACTTATTAAATACTCTATCATCTAAATAAAATTTTTTATTGATAAAATGTGCATTTTCTATTTTTTTTTCAACAAAAAAAACCATAGTTACAATATAATTTTTAGACCTTCATTTGCAAAAATTGCGTTCGACTTACTATTGTTTTTTTTAAGCCAATTTTTTTCTGAAATTGCTAGCTGATCTATTTCAGTATCTGACCTTTCTGGCTCATGATGAAAATATACTATATTCTTTATTTTTGCATTATGTCCTAATTTTGTTACTTGTCTAACAAGTGAGTGTCCCCAGCCATGCTTAAGTGGCATGTCTTCTTCGACATATTGGGCATCATGAATTAATACATCAGAATTTTCACATTCATTTATTAACTTATCGTACGTTATTTTTTTTTGATATGGTGGATCAATTTCGTTATCAGTAAAATAACAGATTAATTTGTTTTTAATAACAATTCTAAAACCAATTGCCCCTCCAGGATGATTTAAGTGCACAGGCTTGATATCAAATCCATGCTCTTTTAAAAAATTTATGGGATCACTTGTTATAAAATTAAAATTAGATGGTACCTGGTCAGGTGTCAATGGAAAGTGAGCGCCATCCATCTGCTCAACTAAAGAAGATAATACAATATTTTTTTTCATAAGGGTAGGAAAAAGATAAACAGATCGATTTGGTTGATATATTGGTTTGAAAAAAGGAAAACCTTGTATATGATCCCAGTGTGAATGCGATAATAAGATGAAAATATCTTTTTTTGGTGTTTTAATTAATTCTGATCCGAGATTACGAATACCTGTACCTGCATCTAGAATAAGGACTTTATCGCCAAAATTAATTGAAACACATGAAGTATTACCGCCATACTTTGTAGTATTTGGCCCTGGGCTAGGCACGGACCCTCTGACGCCCCAAAATTCTATCTTTATATTTGTATTATTATTTTCTGATATCATGGCTTAATATTAATGCTATCGTTTATTTTTTACCATTGATTATTTTATTTAAATTAAATATTAAAATTATATATTTTAATTATTCTATAAAAGATATCTTAATTATATTAAATGTTAGAATTTAGGATAATATGTTACAAAATTATTTAGCACCAACATCGATTTTTATAATAGTTGTTTTCTTTTTTATTTTTAGAAACCATCCGAAACATAAGTATATATTACCAACAATATTATCTTCTCTGGGTATTTTGGGTACATTTATTGGTATTGCGATAGGTTTATATACTTTTGATGTTAACAATATTGATCAGAGTGTACCAACATTATTACAAGGATTGAAATTAGCATTTGTGTCTTCTATCGCTGGTATTATTTTTACAATTATCAAAAAATTTGAACTAAGTCGAGAAGAAAAAATTGAAGAGTCTTCAGAAGAATATCAAGATGGTGAATCAGATGATTCAAAAAATATTATTACAATATTACGGGACATATTGGAACAAAATGACTACAGTGAAAAACTAGATGAACTTAGTCTAAAATTATCTGGTGAAAATAATCAAACAATAGGATTTATGTTAAATCAAATTCTTCAAGAAATAAATCTAATAAAGGTACAATCTGATGATAATAAGACGCCACAAAATTTAGAAGAGCAAATAAAAGAGTTACTTGAAAGTAATAAAAATCAAAATGAAGATCTTAAATTATTTATTAATAATTTGTCTAGCTCAATCGGTATAGAATTAGATACTGCAGATAATCAAAAGCAAATTATAACACTTTTACAGGAAATTTTATCTAAAGACACATATGGTGCAAAATTAGACGAATTAAATTCTAAGCTAGGATCGAAAAATGATTTAACGACGGCAAATCTATTAGAAAAAATAAATAATGGATTGGATTTAATGCAATCACAAGCTGAAAAGTTTCAAGAAGATCAAACTAAACTGATGAAGTTTCAATTTAAAGAATTCATAAAAATTATTCATGAGACTAATGAAGAGCTAAAAGAATCTTTAGATAAATTAACTCTTATAGTTGCAGAATCATCAAAAGAAGTACTACCTGGAATTGAACAAAATATGAGTAGCTTTTCTCAGGAATTGGGTCAAACAATGTTAGAAGCCACTGAAAAAATGAGTAAATCATTTGAGAAGAAATCTGCTGAAGCGGATGAAGCCGGTAAGTGGCAAGTTAGATCTGTAATTGAGTTACAAGAGATGAATCAAAGTATAAAAAAATTAATTAAAGAAGCAGATAATCAATCCCAAAATATAACAGATAATAATAAAAAGCTAATTTTTGCTTTAAAATCATTATTAAATAAAGAAGATATAAGCAGAATTAAAAAAGAAAATCTTGAAGTCATTTAATAAAAAAAACACAATTCAGTCAGAAGACGAATATGCTATTTTTATATCAGATTTCATGTCTGTTTTAATGGTAATATTTTTATTTATTGCAATTACGTTTATTCATAATGTTCAGAAAAAAGATGATTATGCAAAAGAAATTATAGATGATTTTCAGATTATAAATGAAGAGATTATTGATGCAATAAAGGCTGAATTCTTAAATGAGTTTAGCGATTGGAATGCTTTAGTAGACCCTGTCACTCTTTCATTTCAATTCAATAGTCCAGATGTCCTCTTTAAAAAAGGTAGTTCCGAATTAACTGATAAATTTAAACAGGTATTAAATGATTTTTTCCCTAGGTATATTAACATTATCAAACAGGAAAATTATTTAAATCAAATTAAATCTATTCAAATTGAAGGACATACAAGCAGTGAATGGGACAAAGATACAAAAGGATTAAATGCTTACATTAAAAATATGGAATTATCTCAAGAGAGAAGTGCTAAGGTTTTAGAATATGTTTTAAAATCAAATGATTTTGGTGAAAAAAATATCACACTGCGAAATATGATATCTTCGGTTGGATATTCTTCTAGCAATTTATTGTATGCAGATATTAATGGTGAATATATCGAAGATAGAGATGCGTCCCGTAGAGTTGCATTTAGGATATTGACTAAAGGTGAAAAAAAGATTGAAGAAGTATCTGAAATAACGATGTAATTATGTCTCTTTCAACAAAAAAACAGGATGATAGTTATTGGACATATGTATCAGATATTATGACTGGAATGACTATTGTATTTCTATTTATAGCCATAATTTATATTAAAAAAGCTTCTGAAATGGCTGAGACAATAAAAGATATAGTTGTAGATTATAGTAAAATTAAAGAATTATATGAGGAGATGATTAAAGAGGAGTTCTCTGAAGATTTTGAAGATTGGGATGCTATTTTCAACCCAGAAGATTTATCTTTTCAATTTAATAGTTCAGAAGTTTTATTTAAAGAGGGAAAAGCAGAATTATCGGATCAATTTAAATCTATGTTAGATGATTTTATTCCAAGATATATATTTATTATAAAAAATGAGCGCTTCACGGGACAAATTAAAGCAATTCAAATTGAAGGTCACACAAGTAGCGATTGGGGACAAGGTAAGCAAAGAGGTATTGATGCATATATTAAAAATATGAAATTATCCCAAAATCGTAGTTCAAATGTACTAAAATATATTTTAAGTATTGATGATATAGGTGAAGACGATTTGTGGACAAGAAATAAATTATCTGCCGTTGGATATTCATCAAGTAAAATCTTATATGATATTGAAGGGCAATCCAGGAAAGAAAATGAACTCGCCTCGAGAAGAGTAAGTTTTAAATTAATTATGGATATCGATAGTCAGCTTAAAAAAATCAAAGAATTAGGATTAAAATCAGTCTAACAATGTATTATTTTTTGTGAATAATTAATTTCTAATTTTTTTTATTAATAACTAACATTTAAAATTGAAAAAAATATGTCTAAATTTTATCTAACAACACCTTTATACTACGTTAATGATGAACCTCATATTGGTCATGCCTATACAACAATCTTAGCCGATGTGCTTGCGAGATATCACAGGTCTTCAGGCTATGATGTACATTTTTTAACTGGCACTGATGAACATGGACAAAAAGTTCAGCAAGCAGCTGAAAAAAGAAATGTTTTACCAACTGATCATGTAGATGAATATGTGAAAAGATTTCAAAAAACTTGGAATAAATTGAATATATCAAATGATGATTTTATTAGAACTTCAGAGAATAGACATAAAAACATTGTTAAGGATGTTTTAAATACTCTACATAAGAAGGGTGAAATATATTTAGCAGAGTATGAAGGATTATATTCGGTATCTGAAGAGAGATTTATTACAGAAAAAGAAGCTAATGATGGAAATTTTAAACAAATAAAAAAAATTAAAGAAAAAAATTACTTTTTTAAAATGTCCAAATATCAAAATCAATTAATAAAGCATATAAATAATAATCCAGAATTTATTCTTCCCAAAAAAAGGGCAAATGAAGTCCTTGGTTTTTTGAAAAATCCTTTAAGTGATTTATGTATAAGTCGGCCTAAGTCCAGGCTTTCATGGGGAATAGAAATACCATTTGATACAGAATACGTCACGTATGTTTGGTTTGATGCATTATTAAACTATATTAGTGCAGTTGGATATAGAGCGGATCAAAACAAATTTGAGACTTGGTGGCCTGCAAATTATCATTTAATTGGAAAAGATATTTTAATTACACACTCTATTTATTGGATTGCAATGTTGATGGCAATGGATGTGAAGCTTCCTAAAACCATTTTGGCGCATGGTTGGTGGTTGACAGAAAATGAAAAGATGTCAAAATCTGTTGGAAACGTGATTCGGCCTTTAGATTTAATAGATAAGCATGGAGTTGATTCTCTTAGATATTATTTGATGAGAGATATGGTTTTGGGGCAAGATGCTTCATACAGTTATGACTCTTTTATAAAGAGGTATAATTCTGATTTAGCAAACGATCTTGGTAATCTTTTAAATAGAGTAACCATATTAATTAATAAGAATTTTAATGCATTTGTACCAGAATATGGAAAATTTTCAAATCAAGAAAATGATATTCTTGAGTTCATTGATTCATCATCTAAAACTGTTTGTAAATTAATTCATAATTTAAAAATTCATGAAGCTATTGAAATAATTATGAAAGGTTATCGTCTTTTGAATAAATATTTAGAATTAAAAGAACCTTGGAAGTTAGTGAAAAAAAACAAAGAATCAAAAAGTTCAGCTGCAACATGTTTGTTTGTTGCTTTGAATGTATTTTATAAAAATAGCCTTTTGCTGTATCCTATTATGCCAGATAAAATAAATAAAATTACGGAGGTCTTGGGACAGAATCTTCCAGTTGATATTTTTAATGTAAATTTTATCAAACCAGGAACAAAAATCGGGATTGGAAATTCACTTTTTCCTAGGATTGACACTAAATGAATTTAATTGATAGCCACTGTCATATTAATGATAAACAATTTTCAACAGATTTAGATTCCACTATAAGCAGAGCTGTAGACAAAGGTATTACTCATTTAGTTTGTATTGGTACAGATATAAAGTCCTCTGAAAAAGCAATTCAGATTTCACAAAAATACACTGAAGTATTTGCTACATGTGGGATTCATCCTCATGAAGCTGACAAAGCAGATAAAAATTTTATTAATATTCTTGAGGAATTAGCAAAACATGAGAAAGTTGTTGCGATTGGTGAAATGGGACTTGATTATTATTATGACTTTTCGGAAAAGAAAAATCAAAATAATGTTTTCCAAGCTCAGCTTGAACTATCTAAAGACTTAAATTTACCAGCAGTAATACACAATAGAGATTCAGATAAAGATTTATTAAATATTCTCACGAAATCAAACACAAGTTATGGTGTTATACATTGCTTTGCAAGTGATTATAAAATGGCTAAAAAGTTGCTAGATTTAGGTTTATATATTTCATTTACCGGAATGGTTACTTTCGTAAGAAGTTTAAAAGAAGTTTTAAAAAAAGTTGACCTTCATAAAATTATGATTGAAACAGACTCACCATATTTAGCACCACATCCTTTTCGTGGAAAGAGAAATGAACCTAAAAATGTAACTGAAGTTGCAAAATTCATCGCAAATATCAAGAATATAGATTTAAATATTTTTAATAAAGTAGTATATGAAAACACTAAAAATTTCTTCAAACTACCAAATTAGATAATTGAAAATTCCCGTAAGGAAAAAGTGGGGGCAGAACTTTTTATTTGATAAAAATATACAAAAAAAAATTGTGGACCTATTAAAATTAGAATTAACAGATGATGTGCTCGAGATTGGTCCAGGTTATGGAGCATTAACTAAAATTATAGCCCCCAAATGTAAAAATTTAACAGGCGTTGAGATTGATCCATTGCTTTCATCTGAAATAGAAAATCTTAAAATAAATAATTTGAATATCATTAATCAGGATTTTTTGAATTTCGATTTAAATTCAATCAAAAATAATGTAAAATTTGTTGGGAACTTACCATATTATATTACAACTCCAATTTTATTTAAGGTTTTGGAATGTAATTGTTGGGATATTTGTGTATTTATGACACAAAAAGAAGTAGCAGAAAGATTAACAGCTAAACCAGGGACTAAAACATATGGTCGTTTGACAGTTACAGCTGATCTTTATTGTGATATAAAGTTAGAATTCAAAGTATCTAGAAATGTTTTTAGACCAAAACCAGATATTGACTCTGCAGTTATTTCAATAGTCAGAAAAAATAAAATTAAATTTAATAGTAAATTTCTCAAAATATTTGATGAAATTGTCAAGTTATCTTTTAGTTCAAGAAGAAAGATTTTAAGAAATACTTTGAAAAATCATCTTAACAAAAATTTAATTGAGAAATATGGTACTAGACGACCGGAAGAATGTTCAACACAAGATTTTATTGAAATAGTTAATTCTTGTAAGGAGTAAAGAAAAACTCGTATCTTAAAGGCCTTTTATATAAAACAAATACATTCATAAGGATTTATGGCAGAAGAAAAAAAAGCAAAAACAAAAAAGCCTGCAGCAAAAGCAAAGAAGAATGCAGGTAAAAAACAGACAAAAATTCAAAAAATTGGTAATGATGCAAACCGTTCATTAAGTAAATATTTACAAGAAATTGGAAAGTTTGTACCCTTAGATCCAAATAGAGAAGTGGAACTGGCAATTGCAGTAAAAAAGGGAAGCAGAAGAGCACTGACAGAATTAACTGAGGCTAATTTACGTTTTGTTGTTAGTGTCGCAAAGGATTACCAGGGACAAGGATTACCTTTAACTGACTTAATTAATGAAGGTAATTTAGGCCTTATTAAAGCAGCAGAGAGGTTTGATGAAACACGTGGTTTTAAATTCATATCATATGCAGTGTGGTGGATAAGACAATCTATCCTTCAAGCCCTAGCGGAACATTCAAGGATTGTTAGATTACCGTTAAACCGCGTTGGAACAATAAGTAAAATTAATAAAGTATCTGAGCGATTAGAACAAGAATTTGAAAGACCTCCAAGAGAGGATGAGCTTGCAAAACAGTTAGATATGCAGCCACATGAAGTCACAGATGCTGTAAGAATATCTAGAAGACATCATTCTTTAGATTTACCATTTTCAGATGAAGATAAAAATTGCTTACTAGATGTTATTCCAGATAACAAACAAGCCGAACCAGATAAGAACTTAATGATGGAATCTCTGCAGGAAGAAGTGGAAAATTCTTTAGATACGTTAAAAGGAAGAGAAAGAGATGTTATTAAAATGTATTTTGGTATAGGCAGAGATTATGCCTTAACATTAAATGAAATTGGAGAGGAATTTAATTTGACAAGGGAGAGAGTTCGTCAAATTAAAGAAAAAGCAATTCGTCGTCTCAGACACAGAAGTCGAAGTAAAAAATTAAGATCATACTTAGGATAATAGGAGAAAATAATATTGGTTGAAGTTACAGTTAAAAATAATGAACCATTTGAAAAGGCTTTAAGACGTTTTAAGAAAAAGTGGGAAAAAGCGGGCATTTTACGTGAAGTAAAAAAAAGAAAAAACTTTGTAAAACCTAGTGTTTTGAAAAGAATGGCAGAGCGTGCAACTGCAAAAAGAATTAGAAGAGAAGCAAAGCTACTCGCTAAGGGTATTGTTTTGCAGAATCGACGCTAGTTATAAATTTTATATCAATAGAAATCCAGGTTTAACCTGGATTTTTTTTTATCATCGATAGGTTATGGATCCACTAATTCGTAGTATATCAGGTTTAAGGGGAATTGCTGGTACTTCATTTAATGAAGAAGTTATATTTTCTCATATAATCGCTTTTCTTTCAATACAAAAAAAGGGTGTAATTTTAGTTGCAAGAGATGGTCGTTCACATGGTAAAAATTTTTTAAATTATTCTTGTAAAGTTATAATAAAAGCTGGATTTGATGTAATTAACTGTGGAATAATACCAACGCCTACTGCTCAGTTTTTGGTTCAAAAGTATAATTATAGTGGTGGATTAATTTTAACTGCAAGCCATAATCCATCAGAATGGAATGGATTAAAGTTTTTAGATAGGGATGGTTCTTTCCTTGCCCCGAATAAAACTCAATTACTTCTTGAAAAAGCAACCCAAAAAATTGATTTACCTACTAATAATTCTGGTAAGATTCATCATAAGAGAGAATTCTGGAAAGAGCATGTAGATAATTCATTGGGCATTTCTTGTATTGACTTAGATAAGATTAAATCAAAAAAATACAAAGTTGTAATAGACGCAGTCAATTCAGCTGGTTCAATTATAATTCCTTATTTACTTGAAAAAATGGGATGTAATGTAATAAAGTTGAATTGTGATGGAAACGGAAAATTTTCCAGAAATGGAGAACCTTTGCCTCAAAATCTTACCAAATTATCCGAATTAGTAGTTTCAGAAAAGGCTGATTTTGGTTTAGCAACTGACCCTGATGCAGATCGATTAGCGCTCGTTGATGAAAAGGGAAAACCATTTGGAGAAGAATATACATTAGCAATTGCAATTGATGAATACCTTGATAGTACTAAGAGCAAAAATCCCGTTGTTATAAATTTATCAACTTCATTATTAAGTGAATATGCCTGTAAAAAACACAAAGTTAAATTAATTCGATCAAAAGTTGGTGAGACCAATGTAGTTGAGAAAATGAAAAAATATCATTCTGAAATTGGTGGAGAGGGTAATGGTGGAGTTATATTGAAAGAATCTCATTTGGGTAGAGATTCTGTAAATGCAATATTACTAATTGTTAATCTATTTGCAAAATGTGGAATACCTATTTCTGATATTCGTAAAAAATTTCCAAAATATAATTTGATAAAAGATAAAATATCTGTTGAGAAAGTTGATTCAAAAAAAGTCATAGACATAATCAAACAAAAAATTAATTTTGAAGAAATCGATGATCAAGATGGTTGTAAGCTGATTTGGAAAGATAAATGGATACATATACGAAAATCAAATACGGAACCAATTATTCGTATATATGCTGAGTCTATTGAAAATGAAGATTTACTTTCTGAAATCACTGAAATTAAAAATATCATAAGAGACCACAAAAATAAGTCATGACAAAGTTACGTAAGGGTGATTCTCCGCATCTTAAAGTTGAGTCACTAGCCTTTGGTGGCCTTGGAGTTGCAAAATATGGAGATAAGGTAGTTTTTGTAAGAGGTGCAATACCCCAACAAACTGTAAAAACTGCTATAATAAAAAAGAGGAAAAGTTACTTTGAAGGTATTGCTTTAGATGTTATTGAAGAATCTGAATATTACTTCAAACCTCCTTGTCCTCACTTTAAATATTGTGGTGGATGTAGTCATCAAAACTTATATTATACTGAACAGCTTAATCAAAAACAAAAACAAGTTGAAGATATTTTTTTACGATTAGGTGGTTATGAAAGTCAAAAGGTAAATAAAATAGTTGGCTGTGTTGATGTTTGGAATTATAGAAATAAGATGGAATTCACGTTTTCAAAAAATATATGGTATGAAAATTCCAATTCACCTAATATGCCCTTAGCTCTAGGGTTACACATACCAAAGAGATTTGATAAAATTTTAGATATATCTGATTGCCATATTCAAGATATTGAATGCAATAGTATTTTAAAATTAGTCAAAGAATTGTCAATTGATCATGATTTATCTGTTTGGGATGTCAGAAAACATGTTGGATTTTTAAGGAATGTAGTCATCCGTAAAGGATTTAATACCGATGAAATTATGGTTAATTTTATAACATCTGAATATGACAGGGAAAAATTAATACCAATAGCAAAAGAGTTAAGTACAAGGTTCTCTAAAATAATTTCTATTGTAAATAATATTAATTCAAGACATGGAGGATCATCACAAGGTCAATTTGAATATAATTTATATGGAAAATCAGTAATTCACGAAAAATTAGGAGATTATAAATTCATTATTTCTGCTAACTCCTTTTTTCAAACCAATACCAAACAAGCTGAAAAATTGTATCAAATAATCCTTAATGAATGTAAATTGACTAAAAAAGATGTAGTTTATGATTTATTTTGTGGAACAGGGTCAATATCTATTTTTTTAGCAAATAGAGCAAAACACGTTTTTGGATTTGAACTTGTTAAATCAGCAATTAAAGATGCTAAAAATAACTTGAAATTAAATGATATTGATAATTGTACATTTTTTGAAGGTGACCTGATGAATATTTTTACTAATAACAATGAATTAGAAAATATACCAAAACCTGACGTTATGGTAATTGACCCACCTCGCTCAGGTATGCATCCTAAAACAGTTAATCAGGTAATAGAACAATCTCCTAAACGTATCGTATATGTTTCATGTAATCCCTCTACTCAAGTAAGAGATATTAAATTTTTTACTGAAAACTCTTATAATATTATAAATATACAACCTGTTGATATGTTTCCTCACACACCTCATATTGAAAATATTGTCACAATGGAGATTAAAAAATGAATAAGTCAGCAGTAAAAATTTCTAAATTAAAAAAGAATTACGGTGATACATATGCCTTAAATGGCCTTGATATGAGTATACCGAAGGGTAGTTTTTTTGGTTTATTGGGACCTAATGGTGCGGGTAAAACTACTACAATAAATATTCTAACAGGTTTAGTAAAAAAAAATAGTGGTGAAACATTAATATTCGGGCATGATACCATAACTGAGTATAGAAAAGCCAGAAAATTAATTGGTTTGGCACCACAAGAGTTAAGTTTTGATTTCTTTTTTAATATAAGAGATATGCTAGCACTGCAAGGAGGTTATTATGGTATGTCATTTAAAGAGGGAAGAAAGAGAGCTGATGAACTTATAGAACAATTTGGTTTGACTGATAAAGCCAATTCTAATGCTAGACAATTATCTGGCGGTATGAAGCGTAGACTGCAGATTGCTAAAGCATTAATGCACGATCCTCCGTTGATAATTTTAGATGAACCTACCGCAGGTGTAGATATTGAATTACGCCATATGTTATGGGATTTTTTAAAAGTACAAAATCATCAAAAAGGCAAGACAATACTATTAACAACACATTATATTGAAGAAGCTGAAAATTTATGTGATACTGTTGCAATTATTGATAATGGAAAAATCATAAAGGAAGGGTCTCCGAAGTCATTAATACAATCCATGGGTGACTCTAAATTAGAGATAAAAGTTAAAAATTTAGATAAAGATTTAAAAATAGATAAAGAGCATATAATTAGTGATAATTTATTACAAATACCATCAAAAAATCCTGAGAAGGAAATGATATGGTGGATAGAGAAACTTAAAGACAATAATATTCGAATAGAAGATGTACGAATTTCAAAAAGCAATTTAGAAGATGTTTTCCTTAAACTAACTGGGAGATCTTTAAATGATTAACAGACCCTTTTTTACATTAATACAACGGGAGATATGGCGCTTTCTAGGTTTATATAAACAAACTTTAATACCAAGTATTGTATCTTCTGGACTTTATATTGTTGTTTTTGGAGAGTCTTTAGGATCTAGAATTGGTGAAATAAAACAAATTCAATACACTCACTATATAATACCTGGATTGGTGCTAATGAATTCTATGAACAATGCTTATCAAAACTCATCATCAAGTTTAATGCAAGCCAAATTTCTTAAATTTATTGATGATTTGTTAATCACACCCTTAAATGGTCTTGAGCTTAGTATAGGTTACATGGTGGGAGGCGTTTTACGAGGTTTTTTAAATGGTATCCTTGTTATAGCAATTGGTTGGATTTTTACAGGATTGATTGTCGATAATCTATTTTTGACTATTATAAATTTAATTTTAGTATCTTGGGCTTTTTCAGCCTTAGGTGTAATGGTTGGCATATGGGGTCAAACTTGGGATCATATAGCCATTCTTACAAATTTTATTTTTCTACCATTAACCTTTTTAGGTGGAGTTTTTTATTCAATTGATATGCTGCCTGAACTATGGAGAAATTTATCTTTGTTTAATCCATTATATTGGATGATTAATGGTATGAGGTATAGTATGTTGGGAGTTTATGATACTTCACCATATCTGTCAATATTTATAAGTGGCATTTTTGTCATTCTTTTTTCAAGTATTGCTACATTAATGTTTGCCAAAGGATATAAAATTAAAGAATGATTCAAATAGTTGAACTTTTTAAGTACTATTTTTTTGATTGATTATATTTAAATTTTTCAATTTTTGGTTTAATTACATATCTACAGTAAGGTTGATTTTTATTATTTGAGTAATAATCTTGATGATAGTTTTCTGCCTCGTAATATATACCTAGTTCAGTAATTTCAGTAACAATCTTGTTTATAAAAACCTTGTCTTTTTCCAACTGCTTTTTATAGTTTTCAGCAATCTTTTTTTGTTCTGTATTTGAGTAATAAATAGCTGATCTGTATTGTGTTCCTATATCATTGCCTTGTCTATTAAGCGTTGTTGGATCGTGTGTTTCCCAAAATATTTTTAGTAAATCTTCATAATTAACAATTGATGGATCGTATTCTAATCTCATGACCTCAGCATGTCCTGTATTACCTTTACAAATCTCTTCATAAGTTGGACTTTTTGTATGTCCTCCTGTATATCCAACAGATATATCTTTTATGCCTTCAACTTGACTGAATATGGCTTCAATACACCAGAAGCAGCCGGCTCCAAAAACTGCAATTTCCATTTTTTATTCCTTTATTTGATAGATCAATTCATTTCTTCTAAATGGTGGCACTACCCAAGGAGAATTGTATTGTGCTACCATTAAGTTGGGTTTGATGTTTATCGAATTTTCGAAAATATATTTATCCAATAATTTTTTATAATATTTTATACGTTTTTTGGTTGCCCACATTCCAAAACTAATAGATATGGTCTTGTTGAGATTTAAATTATCAATTTGAATTTTAGTACTATTTGGAATCGGTAAATCTTCAGAAGTATTTTTATTTAAAATAAAAAAAATCATTTCGTGATTATTATCTATATTAGTCGTTATGACGGGTGCAGTCATTGGTATTTTTTCGTTCTTCTTATTTCCACCAAAAATATAACTGGCTAATATTCTAAAAAGTGAATTATTTGCTTCACCGTTTGCATTTGATTTGGAAGTTTTAATAATGATATTTTCATCATACTCTCTAAATTCAATCTTATCCAATTTTTTTATTAAGGTATAACTTGGTTCTTTATATTTAGAAGATGTGTCATAACAACCAAGTGATAGTATTAAGACAGCAACTGAGATAAATTTATTCATATCATTTTTTTCATAAATTGTTTCAAACATACATAAATAACTTGTTTTTCAAGTAAAAATATCATCGTAATATATAAATAACGCTTAAATCGCTCATAATAAAAAAGAAATTTTATATGAAAAAAAACATAATCTTATTTAAAAATAATCTTAGGGTAAACGATAATCCTGTATTGAAGGCAGCTTCTTTTGAAAGTCTTTTATTACCAGTTTATATTCACGATGAATCTTACAAGACCAAAAAACTTGGTAGTGCGTCGTTATATTTTTTATATCATTCATTGAAAAGTTTAAGTAAATCTTTAGATTATAAATTGCAATTTTTTAAAGGTGATACTTGTCAAATATTAACACAGCTTGTTAAAGAAAATAATATTAGAAGTATTTATGTTGAAGAATTTTTTGATCGAGAAGAAATTGATTTTTTTGATAAATTGAAAAGTACTTTATATAAAATAAATGTAAAACTTAAGATTATTAATTCTCAACTTTTGTGGAATCCTAAAAATATATTAAAGGACGATAATACACCATATAAAGTTTTTTCACCTTTTTACAAAAGAAAATGTATTTTTATAACACCGGAATTTCCTGTAGGTCAAGTTTCTGAATTAAATTTTATCGATTCTAAATTACATAATGATATTGAAAGTTTAAGTCTTTTATCAAAATATCCTTGGTATGAAAAATTTGATCAGCAATACGATATTAGTGAAAATGGTGCTTTAGATATTTTATCTAATTTTATTATAGAAAAAATACACAATTATAAAGTTGGTAGAGACTATCCTGGTGAATATTTTAACTCAAAATTATCTCCTTTTATTAGATTTGGATTATTGTCAATCAATAGAATTTGGCATGAAGTAAATTCGTTACCCGAGTCACCCAGTAGAAATCATTACTTATCTGAATTGGGCTGGAGAGAGTTCTCTTATTACCAATTGTATCATTTTCCTGAAATGGCCAAGAAAAATCTTCAAAACAAATTTGATAATTACGAATGGGAAAATGACATGGAATATTTCGAGGCTTGGAAAATGGGTAACACAGGATATCCATTTGTTGATGCAGGTATGAGGGAACTATGGAAAACAGGATTTATGCACAATAGATTGAGAATGATCGTAGCATCTTTTCTTGTAAAAAATTTACAAATTGACTGGCGCCTTGGAGAAAGATGGTTTTGGGATTGTTTAATAGATGCTGATTATGCGTCTAATGTGGCTGGTTGGCAATGGGCTGCTGGTACTGGTGTTGATGCTGCTCCTTACTTTAGAATTTTTAATCCTATTCTTCAAGGGAAGAAATTTGATGCCAAAGGCAAATATATAAAAACATATATTCCTGAAATATCGAGTTTAGATATGAAAACTTTACATGAGCCATGGACTCAAAACCATGGACTTGATTACCCAAAACCAATTATTGATTTTAAACAATCAAGAAATAAAGCTCTAAGCCTATATAGTAGTTTATAATTACTGATTTTTAATGCATAAAATAGTTTAAAATGGATAAAAAAAGTATAAATATCATTTTTCCAAATCAATTGTTTAAACAGAGTAAAATTATTCAAAATAATTATCCTACGTTTTTAATTGAAGAAGATAATTTTTTTGAAAAATATAATTATCATAAACAGAAATTATTGTTCCATAGAGCATCAATGAAATCTTATTACAAATTTCTTAGGAGAAAAGGTAAGGAGGTTATTTACATTGACTCAAGATCAGAACTATCTAATATAATTAATTTTATAGAAAATGAAATATGCAAGGGCACAAAACAAATTTATTTTTATAATCCATTAGAAAATTCTATACTTAATTACATTAATAATTTCTTTGATAAAATAAAATTTACAATTTATGAAAGTTTATCATTTATTACACCTGAAATTGATTTAGTTAGTTTCTTTAGAAAAGATAAAATTTTTTTCTCTCATGCTATTTTTTATAAGCAACAGAGAAAAAGACTAAATATTTTAATGGAAAATAATGGATCTCCAACGGGTGGAAAATTTTCATTTGATAGTGATAATCGCAAAAAGTATCCTAAAAACAAGTTACCTCCCAAACTTGAATACCCTAAAGCAAATAGTGAATGGAGAGAAGCGCAAATCTATGTAGAAAAAAAGTATTCAAATAATTTTGGAAAATTAATTAATAAACCCATCTATCCGATTAATCATAAACAGGCAAACGAATGGTTGAATAACTTTTTTAAATATCGCTTTCAGGAATTTGGTCCTTATGAGGATGCTATAGTTTCCACTGAATTTTCTTTAAATCATAGTTTAATATCACCATTATTGAATTCAGGTTTACTTCAACCAAGAGAAGTTCTTAAAAAAACATTAGAATATGCAAAATTACATAATATCCCATTAAATTCATTAGAAGGGTTCATTCGCCAAATTATAGGATGGAGAGAATTTATTTTTGGTATGTATAATATCAAATATAATCAATTTAGGAATACAAACTTTTGGAAATTTAAAAGAAAAATACCTCAATCGTTTTATTATGCTAATACTGGAATTTTACCGGTAGATGATAGTATAAAAAAAATTAACAAACTAGGGTATTGCCATCATATTGAGAGGTTGATGGTGTTGGGAAATTTTATGTTATTATGTGAATTTGCACCAGATGAAGTATATAAATGGTTTATGGAAGTCTTTATTGATTCATATGATTGGGTAATGGTTCCCAATGTATATGGTATGAGTCAATTTTCAGATGGTGGTTTGTTTGCAACAAAGCCTTACATAAGCAGCTCTAATTATATAAAGAAAATGAGTGATTATAAGGATGGAGATTGGTCAAGAATTTGGGATTCTTTGTATTGGAATTTTATTTATAATCAAAAAGATTTTTTCAGTAAAAACCCAAGACTCTCTATGATGGTAAATGTGTTAAATAGAATGGAAAGAAGTAAATTGAAAAATCATTTAAACATTGCTAAAGAATATTTAAGTAGTCTCGACTTTGATAAAAAATAACATGAAAAATAAATTGAAAAATATTAGTCGAGGATACTTTTTAAAGGTTTTTGGTAAATTTTTTTTAAGCCTTGTTGGTTTTATAACTTTTCCGTTCGCTAGGAGTAATAATATGAATAAAAAAAATATTTTGAATATAATTGAGTTACCAAAAAGTGGTCCATGGAGGACCAACGACCCTTTTTTATTTTGCGTCCATCACTATGATCGTTATCCAAAAGCTAATAAAAAAATGGGTCCTGATGATGAATTATATGGTCGTAGACTAGGTAACGATTTTTCAAATATTAATGGGTGGAGTATGTACCACGGAAGAGAAATTCCAGGTTTTCCTCGTCATCCACATAGAGGTTTTGAAACAATAACAATAGTAGAGAAAGGACTAGTGGACCATTCTGATTCAATGGGTTATACGGCTCGGTATGGAGATGGTGATGTTCAATGGTTGACTGCTGGAGATGGTATTCAGCACTCAGAAATGTTTCCTCTCCTTGATCAAAAAGAATCTAATCCAATTGATTTCTTTCAAATATGGATTAATTTAAAGTCAGATAAGAAAAGAGTTAAACCAAATTTTTCGATGTTTTGGAAAGAAGAAATACCTAAAGTGATAGATTTTGATCATAGAAAACGTAAAATCAGCGTTGAAATTATTGCAGGTAATTATAAAAATTATGATGCACCAAATCCACCAAAAAACTCTTGGGCAAATAGCAAAGATAATGAGGTAAATATTTGGAAAATTAATTTAGAAAAGCACGCAAATTGGGAGTTTCCAAAAGTTAATGAAGGTATTTCTCGAACAATTTATATCTATGGTGGAATTGGAATTAGTTTAGAGAATCAGATTATTAACTCTGGGTACATGGTAGAGATAAAATCAAATCAAAAATTATCTATAAAATCATTGGGTGATGAAACCAAGCTTCTATTACTCCAAGCTAGACCTATAAACGAACCAGTTGTTCAATATGGTCCTTTCGTAATGAATTCAAAAAAAGAAATTCAAGAAGCTTTTAATGACTATAATGAAACATCTTTTGGTGGATGGAATTGGGACGAAGACGGTCCAGTTCATGGGAAAAAATATGAAAAATTTGCTATAGGTGATAATTAATTCTTTTTTTAATAAAAATGTTTGATAAGGATTTACGAATACTTTCTAATCTGTACAGTAAGAAGTATCTTGAGTAGATATATCTAAGATACTGATACAATCAGGGTATGGCGGACATACTTTATTGCCCATTATAGTGAAGTTCCCCCAGTTGAGAAAGTTTATATTTAAATTACAAATTTCGTTCGGAATGGAGCTGAATTGATTTTCCTTTAAATCAAGAATAGATAAGTTCACTAGGTTAGTAATTTGTGGTGGTATAGCCTCAGATAATGAGTTATTCGATATTCTTAATTCAACAAGATTTTCTAAATTCCCAATATTTGCGGGTATTGCACCAGACAATTGATTATATGATAATTTAAGATTTTTTAGATTGATTAGCTCGCCTATGGTTGTTGGTATTTCTGATTCAAGTTCATTATCGGATAAATTTAAATTTTGAAGATTAACTAAATAACCAATTTCATTAGGAATTTGACCGTTAAGATCATTCCCAGATAAATCTAAGTTTTTTAATTGATTTAAACAGCCAATCTGTTTTGGTATGTTTCCATCAACATTATCTAAAATTAAAATTTCTGTTGAGTCTATTTGGTAATATTCCCCCCACAATTGAACTGAGTTATCAAAGCAGTATGTATCATAAAAATCTTCCTCATCTTGATTATGAAGATCACAACTAGAAATGAATAAAAAAATACTAAATAATGGATATATAAGTTTAATTTTCACACAAAAAGATATGACGGTTAATTATTTTAATGCAACAATATTGCATTAATTTGTTTTGTATCTACATATATATTAAATAAATTATGTTAATGAAAAATTATTTCATTTCATATAATATAATTTTCTTTACTTTTATCAATTTAATTCATTTGAGT
>MDTA01116383.1_pt1 | contig 26192 bp, 10 predicted proteins | sample 811151 | NCBI WGS metagenome assembly MDTA01 (sample SAMN05326648, study PRJNA326480) | marine metagenome | isolation source: seawater | place: Indian Ocean: South | collected 2010 | reverse complement strand
GCAACAACATTACAGGATACTTTACAAGTTAATGAAAATGCCACTTTAAATAAAGATTTAACAATAGGTCATAATTTATTAGTTACGGGTCAAACAACTTTAAATAGTAATTTATTATTAAATGATACTTTAACAGTATCTCACGCCACTACATTACAGGATACTTTAGATGTTACTAAAGCAACAACATTACAAGATACTTTACAAGTTAATGAAAATGCCACTTTAAATAAAGATTTAACAATAGGTAATAATTTATTAGTTACTGGTCAAACTAAAATAAATAGTAACTTAGAAGTTGATTATATAACAACATTTAATAGTAACGTTATATTAAGTGCTACTAATTATATTAGCGATGGCGTTACAGGAGAAATTAGATATAATACTTCTACATCACAATTTGAAGGTTATTCAAGTGGCGCGTGGGGTTCATTAGGTGGTGTTAAAGATGTAAATGGTGATACTTTTATTAGAGCAGAAACTAGTGCAAATATTAATAATGACCAATTAGAATTTTATACTTCTAATAATTTACAAATGATGATTGATAATGATGGAACAATTAATATGTATAGTAATTTATCTGTTAATGGCGATATTGTATTTAATAGTAATTTATTTGTTTTTGGCACAATAACTGCTAATTCAATTACAATAATCGACACTGATACTGATGATGTTGAAGTTCCTGTAAATCATAATTTACAAGATTGGATATTAGAAAATACAGGCATAAATGGAATACAAGACAAAGATGCAAATACGTTAGAATTATCTAAAAGTATAATACCAGATACAAATGCATCATATGATTTAGGAAGTGCTGAATATAAAATACGTCACTTGTTTCTTTCTGATAATTCTTTATGGATAGGTGATAATAATAAATTATCAATAAGTGATGATAAATTAAAAGTTAAAAAAAGAAAACGCGATGTTATTCCATCTGGAATTAAAACATTATTACCAGATATTGATGAGACAACAATATTAAATAGTGTTAATAAATCGAATTTATATGATTTAGAATTAAATGATTGGAATAATATAATAAAAAATAATAATTTAGATACAAATATAGATCAAATATTTAATGATAATGATTATGAAAATAATTCTGCATCAGATGCTATTAAAGAAATAAATAGTAATATAATATTTGATTTAGATTATAAAAATATTGGTATTGGTACTATTACTCCTGATTATAATTTACACGTGAATGGAGAAGTATATATAAGCGATGATATAATATATGGAGATGATGATAGAATTAAAAAAGATATGCAAGATATTAATATTAATACTGTAAATGAAATTATGAAAATTAAAATGAAAAAATATAAATATGTAAACGATAATAGAAATGGAAATAATTTAGATACTATAGGTTTTAGTTCAAAACAAATTAATGAAGTAATGCCAAATGCTATAAGAACGCATAATGAAATTATTCCAAATATAAATATATATGGAACATATAATAAAAATAAAATAATATTATCTCAAGAAATTGATAATAGTTTAGATATTGTAAATAAAAATATAGAAATTGAACGAAATAATATCAAAGAAATATATACTGTTGTAAGTTATAACAATATGACAATAGAAGTAAACAGACAAATTGGTAAAGGTGAAATAGGTAATTGTTATATTAAAGGGACTGAAATAAATGACTATGAAGGCGTTGATAAAAATTATATATATACATTAAATGTAAATGCTACACAAAATTTATATAAAATGTTATTAGAACAGCAACAAGTTATTAATAATTTACAAAATAGAATAAACATTTTAGAAAATGGAAATTAAATAAATTATAATATAATAGTAAAGTTTATAAAATAATGCCCAATACAACAATGTTTATTGAAAATTATAAATCATTTATTAAAAAGAGAAATAATAATCGAGATGGTAAATCTTTACAAAGTGTTAAAAAATCTATAAATAGTTATATTAACGATAATAAAAATAGAGTAATAAATTCATTTATTTTGTTTGGTTGCTGGAATCACATTGATTGTTTTTCTAAAAATTATAAAAAACATCCAATTTATCGTGATATTGTTATAAAAAAAATAAAATCAGAAAAAGAAAAGTTAATAATAGTTGCCGGTGATAATTGGTATTCTCAAAATTATTTACATAATAATATAGTTTATAAATACTATCCATATAGTGTATTGACATCAGGATATTCATTATTATTTAGAAATACTAGTAAAAATATAGATATAATATTAGGTAATCATGATGAAAATAATGATAATATTTATACAGATTCTTTAAACTTAAAACGTAATTGCATGTTAAAAACACAAAAATATGTTATAGAACAATTAGCAAATAATGAAAAAATACTTGATATACCAACTCTAGAAACATTACAGAATCAAACACTTGATAATTTATCTGTAAATAATATAAATTTGTTTACTTGTATAGACAAACCTGTTATTAAAGAATTAAATAAATTAGTCTATGTATTATATATTAATACTAATTTATTTGATAATTTTACATATAAAACCAGTAATGATAATGTTGTTAAAATTATGATTTCATATGTTAATTATATTGATAAATTACTAAAAATATATAGACCATTTTTATTATTTGTTGTTGGTCATAATCCTTTAGTGGCATATAAAAATAAAAAATATCATAAATTAGGCGATATTTATAAAGATAATGATAACAGTTATATAATGGAATTATTTATAACTATTTTAAATAAATATAAAACGATATATTTATGTGCCGATGTTCATAATTTTAATATAGCATTATTAAATAAAAATTTAGGAACTGTTATATCAGGAACAGGTGGAGGTTCTCCTGATGTAGAAACAAAGGAAGGTAAAGTAAATTTATTAATATCACCCAATGATAATATATTTGATATTAAACAACATTATGTATATAATGCCTATGGATATACTAAAATTAAATATGATAAAGATTTTAATGTATATGTAACATATAAACAGTTATTTAATGCATATACTGATGCAAATTATAAATTTAAACAATAAATAATTGAAAAACCAATATCAGTATATAATTTTGTATTTAAAAATACTATAAATGGTTGGAAATTAGAAAAATTACAGGATAGAGAATCTCATTTAAAATTAAAACTAAATGTTTCACAGTTATTACAAGATAAATTAAACTTTTGTAAAAAAATAAAAAGTAATCATCCATGCGATGAAAATATATTAGATTTAATTAGTAAAAATGAATTAGTTTATTCTACTAAAAACAAAAAAACATATATCAATAATGATATTCCACTTTTATGTTATTATAAAGGTAAAAAATATAAATCTAAATGATTATGTCATTGGCAGGATTTGAACCTGCGAGTGCTAATGCACAACAGAACTTGAGTCTGTCCCCTTAGACCGCTCGGGCACAATGACAAACACTCATATAGAGTTATATTTTATAAAAAAATAAAAATAATCAAATATAGCAGTAAAAATAATATTTGTCATCGGTGGGGTTCGAACCCACGAGTGCTTTGCACAACAGATCTTAAGTCTGTCCCCTTAGACCGCTCGGGCACAATGACAACGCTCAAAATTATGAGCTATATTTAATAAAAAAATAATGTTTTGCTTGTTATCTATATATATTAATTAATCTTTATATAATTTTTAATTATATAAATTTTGAAATATACTTAGTAATGTTAGTATCAAGTCCAAATCACGAATATTGTTTTGTACAACAGCTTCTTTTTGTTTATTATCATTGTCTAATTTTATTTTTAATGTGTCATTTTTCGTTTCTATTTTAATATATTTTACATTTTTTACATTTATTTCTAAATTATTGTTTATTATTATATTATCATAATTAAAATTATCATTATTTATAAATAAATTATCATTCATATCTGTTACATTTTTATTATTATTTACTGATATAATACGTTCTAATGTTTCTGTTGTTTCTGATGAATATGGAATATTTTTTGTTATATTATTAATTATTTTTTGTGATTTTCGCAAATCAAGTAAATATTTAGCATATATTTTACGTTCATTGAAACAATTATTATTTGAACATCTTAATAACATCCTTCTTTGTTCGGGTATTAATCGAATAAAACCACAAACATTACTAATTAATAATAATTTTAACAAATTTCTTAGTTTTATCATAATTGATATAATTTATTTATTTATTATATAAATATCATTTTTTTTATTCTTATACTAAATTTAAAAAAAAGTACATTTCTTAAAAAAAATAAAAATTTATAAAACTTTTTATAAAATTTAAAAAAAATAAAGAAATGTACTTTTTTTAATTGTATTTCATTATAAACTTTTCTGTTGTTTCACTTTCTATTTTAAAACCTCTTTTCATAAAAAAATCAATTAAATAATTATAATTTAAATGTTTTTCTATATTTAAATATATTGGTTTCTTTAATAATTTTTTAGCACTTTCTATTAATTCTGTTGCAATGCCCCTTCTTCTATATTCTATATTTGTACATATTTGATTTAAAGTATTATCATTATTATTTATAACAATAACTGCTATTATTTTATTATTTTTAATATAAACTAAAACATTGTCATACAATATATTATTACCAAAATTATTATAAATTAAATTATTACACTCGTTTTTATCTGGTATTGACATATTTTTAAATAATCTTAACGAAATCATTTATTTAACTAATAAATAAATCTAAAAAATAAGATAACTATTATACACATAATAAAAAAAATGAATTTAATTTTATATAAATATTAAACTATAAATATTTATAATGAATTGTGACAATATTGAAGATATTTGTTGGGATATTTTAGATATTTATTTTCAAAAAGGTGGTTCTTTTGAAGCTTGTAATCCTTTAGTTAAACACCAAATTGAAAGTTATAATAAATTCTTAGATACAACATTATCTCAAATTATTACCGGTTTTAATCCCATTAAAATTAATACCCCTATCAAAACTGATACGGCTAATTATAAAATTAATTTAAATGTGATTAATCATAGTTTAACAAAACCATCTTATCATTTACCAGATGGAACACAAACTGTTATGAGTCCTCATATTTCTCGAATGAATAATTTAACATATTCTAGTAGTTTATATGTAGACGTTCATATTGTTATTGAAACAATTAACAATGATGGTATAATTGAAAAACATGACAAAACAGTAAATAACGTATACATTGGTAAAATTCCAATTATGGTACGTTCAAAAGCCTGTTTATTATATCAAGTACCAGAAATTGGAGAACAAAATAACAGTGAATGTAAATATGATTACGGTGGTTATTTTATTGTAAACGGTAATGAAAAAGTTCTTATTTCACAAGACAGAATTAATGAAAATAAAACACTTGTTTTTCAACCTAATAATAATACTGAAGGATTATATGCCGAAATTCGTTCTATGAATGATTCTAATTATTTACCCCCTAAAACAACTAGTTTAAATATGACTGGTAAAGTTAATCATATGGGTAGAATAATTAGATTAAATACGTCATTTATTCGAAGTGAAATTCCAGTATTTATTATGTTTCGCGCTTTAGGTATTATAAGTGATAAAGATATTATCCGTTATATCGTATATGATTTCGAAGACCCTAATAACATAAAAATTATGAATGAACTTATGGCGTGTTGCGAAGATGCGTGTGAAGTACATTCACAAGAACAAGCTGAAAATGTTATTATCAAAATTATGGCGGGTAATAATAAAAATCTCAAACCAAATGATACACAAGAATTAATTAATTATTATATGGTAAACGACTTTTTACCACACGTTGGTAAAAGTTACACGAGAAAAGCAATTTACCTCGGTTATATGATTAGAAAATTAATTAAAATTCATTTGGGATTAGAATCATATGATAATCGCGATTCATATATGAATAAAAGAATTGATACACCAGGAGTACTAATGAGTAATTTATTCAGACAATGTTATGGTAAAATGACTAAAGAAATTAAAGCATCTATTGAAAGAGAATTATCATTATGGAGAGCAAATCAAAATAATGTAGAAACTGTAGATATAATTACAGATAATAATATTCATAGATATTTTAAACAATCTTTAATTGATTCATGGTTACGCTATTCATTGTCTACAGGAAATTGGGGTATTAAAAGTATCGGAACATTTCAAAATATTAAACAAGGTGTTTCCCAAGTATTAAATCGTATGTCTTATGCCAGTACTTTATCACATTTAAGAAGAATTAATACTTCGATGGAAAAAAATGGAAAATTAGTACAACCTCGAAAATTAGATGCATCGCAATTTGGTATGATTTGTCCTGCTGAAACACCAGAAGGTGCTTCTGTGGGTTTAGTTAAAAATATGTCACTAACAACTAATATTTCTCTTTTAATGAATAGTTCATTTATTCGAGATTTATTAAGTGATTTTAATGTAATAAAATTAGATGAAGATATGGATAATAATTATAAAAATACTTTTCTTAAAAATTTAGGAAATAAAAATTATACATATGTTCAAATAAATGGTGATATTGTTGGTTATCATACTGACCCAATTACTTTATATAATACATTAAAAAAATATAAAAGAAGTGGTATTATTTATCCAATGACATCAATTATTTGGAATATTAAAGACAGAGGTATTATAATTAGTACTGAAGCAGGAAGAATGTTTCGTCCATTATTAATTGTAGATATTGATAAAAAAACAGGTAAAAAAGAATTAAGAATCTTAAATTACTTAAAAGAAAAAAATATTTCTTGGGAAACTTATTCAAAAAATAAAAATTTCGATGCATTTATTGCACCTTGCGGTGGTTGCAATAATATTGATAATAATTATGAATTATTAGAAGAAGGATTTATTGAATATTTAGATACTGAAGAAATTAATTATTCTATGGTTGCAATGAATTATAATGAATTAAAACGTGGTATTAAAGGGACATCAGTACCGCCCTTATATACTCATTGCGAAATTCACCCAAGTGTAATTAATGGTATTTTAGGTGTTAATATTCCTTTCAGTGATCATAATCAATCACCTAGAAATTGTTATCAATGTTTAGATGAAAATGAAACAGTATTATTAAGTAACGGTTTATATAAAAAAATTAAAGATATTAATATTGGTGATAATGTTGTTTCATTTAATCCTGATACTAAAATTATTAGTAATACAAAAGTTATTAATCATTATAATAGAGTTACTAATAAATTTGTCTATAATATAAATACTATCAGTGGAAGAAATATTAGAGCAACATATGATCATAAATTTATGACCAACAAAGGTTGGTTAGAAGTCGAACATTTTAGCGATGATATTAAAATCGGTATATTTATGAATATTAAAGATAGAATTTATAAAAATACTAAAAATAGTGATATTATTTTAGATTTAATTGATTTAAATTATATTAACAATGATAATATTTATTCCCAAAAAGGATTACTTCCACTTTATACAAATAATAATAAAATACATATTATTGCACGTCTATGTGGTTATTATTATGTTAATGAAATAGATTTTCAAAACGAATACGATAAAAAAGATTTTATTGAAGACGTTAAATATATTGGTTTTACTGAATATAATATTTGCGACGTTAAATTTATAATATTTATTAAAAAATTATGTAAAAATATTAGTTGGTTATTAAAATGTAGCGAAAGTGTACAGAAAGAATTTTTATCTGCATATTTATGTTGTGAAAACAAAAATAAAGAAAAATGTAATTCATTTACAAATGATATTTATTCTAGTAAAACAATTATTGAATATATTATTTATAAAAAATCACAAAAATATATTGATTATTATTATAAGTATGATTTTGATATTAATAATGACGAAATTATAAATTATTATATGAATAATTATAGTGTACGTTATAATAATAAATTATTATCAAAATTATTTGTTAAATTTGAATATAATAATTACAAAGAATTTTGTAAAAATGAAAACACTAATTACATTTATAAAAAATATAATTCTTTTAATGAATGGGAAGAAGATATTATTGTAGATAATGGATTATGTTTTGTACCATTTAACCGTAAAAAAATAATTAATATTAAAAATATTTCTGATATTACTGTTGAAAGTGACAATCATAGTTTTATTGGCGGTAATGGTTTTGCTGTTAGTAATTGTGCTATGGGAAAACAAGCATTAGGTATTTATATGAGTAATTTTAATAATAGAATTGATACTATGGGCAATATTCTTAACTATCCTCAAAAACCATTAGTATTTACTAAATTATCTAAGTATACCTATAGTAATGATTTACCTTCTGGAACAAACGCAATTGTTGCCATTATGACACATACGGGTTTTAATCAAGAAGATAGTGTAATGATTAATAGAGCATCTTTAGATAGAGGATTATTTACAAGCACCTATTATAAAGCATTTAGAGACCAATGTACAAAAAATCACAGCACAGGAGAAGAAGAAATTTTTACAAACCCAGAAAATTCTGTAAATGTTAAACCATTTTCATATAGCAAATTAGATGATACTGGTTTTGTACCTAAAAATACATATATCGACGGTAACGATATTATTATTGGCAAAGTTATGCCTAAAAAAACAAATGGTGTTAATATTTATCAAGATAATAGCACTTGTATGAAAGCAAACGATGATGGATATATTGATATGAATTATACTAATATTAATAGTGATGGATATAAATTTTGTAAAGTAAGAGTACGAAAAAATAGAAGACCTGAAATTGGTGACAAATTAGCAAGTAGAAGTGCACAAAAAGGTACTATTGGAATGATATATAATCAAGAAGATATGCCATTTACTAAAAATGGTATTACACCAGATATTATAATGAATCCTCATGCAATTCCATCAAGAATGACAATGGCACAATTAATGGAATGTATTATGGGTAAAGCATCTTGTCATATTGGTGCAATGGGCGATTGTACACCATTTACAAATTGTTCTGTTGAAAGTATCGCTCAAGTTTTAGAATTATCTGGTATGGAAAGATACGGTAATGAAATTTTATATAATGGAAGAACAGGAGAACAAATAAAAACAGAAATATTTATTGGCCCCACATATTATCAACGACTTAAACATATGGTTACTGATAAATTACATAGTAGAGGTTCTAATGGTCCTATTGTTATGTTAACAAGACAACCATCGGAAGGTAGAGCAAGAAATGGTGGTTTACGTTTAGGTGAAATGGAAAGAGACGCAGTTTTATCACACGGTATGAGTTCATTTTTAAAAGAAAGAATGTTAGATGTTTCAGATAATTATAGAGTATTTATATGTAAGAATTGTGGTATGTTTGCAAATGCAAATCCTGATAAAAATATATATAAATGTGTTAATTGTCAACACGCTTCGGATATTATTCAAACACGTATTCCATATGCATTTAAATTATTAAGTCAAGAATTATATACTATGAATATAATGTTAAGATTTAATTGTAGTTAATTCAATATATTTATCATAATATGGTAGATATTCTAATTGTTTTTCATTTTTATTTTTTTTTAATTTTTCTAAACATTTCCATTTATTATTTATATATTTATTATCTAACATTTTTCTAAAAGATATATTATATGCATCAATATCATTATATCCCAATGATTTGTAAAATTTTTTTGTTTTTTGTATATAATAATCACTATCCGCATTATAATTATCTAGTTCATTAATATAAATCGTATAATTTTTTGCAAATGACCACGAAACATTATGATATTCTTTTATAAAACGTTCATATTCATCTGTTTCATCATTTTCTAAATATCTATATTTACTCATCTATTATTATTTAATAATCCTTATTTTTAAATATAATAAAAAAAATTATAATATTTTATCAATATATTTTTCCGTATCTTTCCAACCTTTATTATAAATATCTCTCGATATATTTATATTTAAATAATATCTATTTTTTAAATCCCATTTACGACCCCACATATTACAATTTACATATAACATTTTTCTACCATTTTCATTACTTATTTTATTAATTATTTTATCATTTTCTATATATTTATACTTTTTAAAATAATCATTATTTACTGCACCATCTATATACTTTTTATCATTATATTTTGTATAAAATTTATTTCCAGATACATATGGAATATATGAACTACAATAACATTTATTTAATAAATCTGTTATACTGTCATATTCATTAAAATATATATGTTTTTTATTAAATAAATTAGTATATTCCAATGCTGTTAATTTAATATTATCTGGTATTTTTTCATTTTTATATCTTTCTATTAATCTTTCATTTGTAAATTTTTGAAATAAATGTAAATTCTTTAAATTTATTTTTGACTCTTTATTTAATCCGAATATATCAGTCCATATTTCATCATGATTCGATAAATCGTTCTCATAATTATATAAAACCGAACAATATGCACCACCTGATGTTCCAATTAATTGTGGATTTTTCGTATTTATATTTTTTTTTATATATCCAAGAGCACCTAAACTATATGGTATTAGTAATCCTGTTGAACCAATATTTAATATTATATTATAACATTTTACAAACATTATATTTAATAACAATATTATTAATACATTTTTATTCATTATTATATTTTTATATATTATTTTAATTATTATTTTTTAACCGACCATTTTTCTTTTTCTTGTTTTATTTTTTCTCCTCTTTGTTTTAAATAATTTAAAAATACCTTCGCTTTTTCTATATCTGAAAAATAACTATTTAATCTATTTATAGTAATTTCAGGTTCTTTATTAATTTTAGCAAAATTTAATAATCGTATAATATCCTTATGTTTATCAGATATAAACATTGGTACTTCTGTAAACCAATTTTCAAACAGTTTTGTATAAGTTTCCTGGTTTAAATTAAGTTCCTCCGTTGTATTATTATCATATAATAATGTTAATTTTTTTTCTTGAATATTGTAACTAACTTCATTTATAACATTTGTTTTATTTTCCATTATTGTACTAAATCTAATATATTATTAGATTATTATTTTTATATAAAAATATTAAATGTAACTTTAATAATAAGATTAAACAATTTTAAATCTATGAGTATTAGGATTGGTCAAAATAAATATAAATGGTCAGTAGGGAATAAAGCATCTGATTCATTAATACTTAATAATTTAGATAATGACAGTGATATAATTTCATTAATTAATTCTAATAATAATACTATAAATAGTAATTATAGCAATTTAACTATTAATTATGATAATGATTTTCTTTCGGGAATTGTTAATAAAGAATATAGAATTTTACGTAATTCAAATCAAAAAGGTATTTTTGAAAATGAAGATTTCGTTTTTTCTATATCGTGTAATACAAATACTACTAAAATAAAAGATGATAATATCAGCAATATTTTTAATTGCAATTTTATTATAAGGAATGATAACAATGATATTATTTCTTTAAACTCATCTTCAAATAATTTAAATATTAATAATTACAATACTATTTTTAATATAGATGATAATTATGTTAAATTTATTGATAACGATTATTCTAATATTGTTGAAATAAATAATTCTAATATTATTATTGATAAAGATTTTATTTGTAAAGAATTACGTACTAATTTAATACGTCCTATTAATAATGATGATAGTGTCGAATTAATAAATTATAATTTGGGTATAAATACTAATTTAAAAAATGCAATTTTTGGTAATTCTACATTTCAACCAGAATTAAATAAAAATATTATAGAAATACAAAATAATTCTGCTAATAATATAAATAATATATTAGAAATATTTAATTACTCTAATTTAAATTGCAATTTAGTATTAAATATTAATAAAAATGGTTATTTAAATTTTAATAATAATGACAATAATACAGCTTATATATCTTTTTCTAATAGTAACAGTGATACAAAACACATTATTAATTTAGATAGTAAATATAATGGTGACCAATTTAATATAACTAAATACGGTAATGTGTCTATCGGTCATTCTAATTTAAGTGGATTATTAAATATTAATAGAAATGATGATAGATTAAATATTGATGAATTTAATGATGTTAATATTAATTCAAGTAATAATTTATTAAATTTAAATTTAAATTTTAGTGAAAAAAATAACTATATATGGCATTTAGAAGAAAATAACTTTTTAAATTTTTTATATAAAGATACTGATAAATTATTCCCCCCCTTATTTATTTCTGATTTAAATGAAGATTATAATAATTTTTTAACTATTAATAAAAATAATTGGGATGCGTATTTTACCAATTTAAATACTGGTTATAATTGGAAACAAATAAGTGATATTTCTCAATTTAACTATTACAGCAATAATACTTTAGAAAATATAGTAAGTAATAATATTATTTCTAATACATTTTTTGATTTATATGATATTAATAATTTAAATAAATTTTCAAATATATATATAAATGATTATAATTATATTACAATTGACAATAATAATTATGTACCAGAATTAAAAAAATTTTATAAATCTAATGATGTTTATTATTTAACATCTACAGAAATTATTAATAGTATAAATTATGATTATTCTAAATTAAAATTAACGATTGATAATAATGTTGTCAATCCTTACTTTAATTATTTAAATTTAGAAACTGATAATAAACAATTTAAACATGAATGTAAAATTACTAAATGGAATGATGGTAACGAAAAAACACTATTTTATCCAAGTAAATTATATTCAAGAAGCGACCCCAACAAGTTTGTTTATTTAACTTTATTATCAATAAACATAACAAATGATGTTGATGCTGAAATTATTATCAATAATCAATTAAACAATACTGATAATAAAACTTATCGTGATATTATTGGTTCTGCTATACATTTTTTATTAATATTACATTCTCAAGAAAATTTAAGTTTAACAGAAATAAATGTTTATAAAGAAAATTTAATTAATAATTTAAAACAAAATATTTTTTCTGAAGATTTTTCAATAAATCCAAGAAAATGGCAGAATTCTGTTTTACCTAATGATAATTATGTTATTTTAAATAGTAATATAACAAAAAATTGGTATTCTATAGATGATTTTTCTAATAATAGTAATACAATTAATATAACAAATGACAATTATAAAAATTATATATTAAATAAATTTGATTCTATTAATTATAATCACTTTATAGAACATAAATTTGATAATGAAATAAATTCTCGTTATTATAAAGTGGATGGCAATAGAGAAGATCATAAAATAAATATTAATAATAATATCAATAATAACGGTTATTTTAACAATTATACTTGCTTAACTAATTTTAAAGAAAAATTTTATATACATTTCGAAAAAAATTTATTTCATCTTTACAAACAATACTTATTAAAATCTGATAAATATATTTCAACTGTTTATGATAAACCAAATTTTATTAATTTAACAAGTAATAATAATTTTTTAGCAAAAATTACAGACAAAGGCACTCTTTCTTTTAATGATGTTGATATCAATATTAATGAAAATTATTCTATATATTCTAGTAATAAAAATGCTTTATTTAACCAAATTAATATTAATAGTATTGATTCAGAAAATAATATTATAAATTTTAATAATAAAAATATTACTAATATCGGGACAATTGATTTTAATCAATTGCAAAATTTTGATATTGCTAATATTAATTTTAAAAATGTAACTAATAATTCTAATAGTGTAATTGAATTTAATAATACTGGATTACAAGTTAATACTAGTATAAATGGTATTAGATGGACTACTAATGTCGATAACATTGACAATACTTGGATTGAATATACAAATACTGATTTCATTGCATTGTTTCGAAATAAATATAATAAATATATTGAAAATAATAGTAGTTTCGATTTTATAGTATTTAGTATAGAAGAATTAATCAATTTTAATATACCTAATAAAAGTTATATAGTAATTGATGGTATTTATTATTATAATTATGAAGAAAAATATCAAAATATAAATATATATAATAAAAATTATGATACTATTTTAAATATTAATACTAATAATGATGACAATATTAATCCAGCATTATTAATTAGTGGTAAAAATCCAATAAATATATTAAATGATTACGAAACTAGTAATATTTTTTATACTACTATTTTATCTAATCATTCAAATTATTTACCGCTTAATAGCAGTATTAAAGAAGATAATAGTGTTATTAATAATATTTTTGAAATAGGTTATTATGATAATTCTAATATAAATATTGTAAATGATAGTACTTATGAAACATATAATTATAACAATTCTATTTTACGATATATTGCTGATAATTATAATATAATAACTGTCGGTCATAATTATAATATATGTATTGATAACGAAGGAATTAAAAAACCTTTAAAAAAATCAAGGTGGATTATTGATAATACTACTTCTATACAAAATGATATTACTAATCAAATTTTAAATAAAGACGATTTATTTAATGAAATTAATAATAATTCTACTGTTATTTTAAATAACCCTGATTATTATTTTAAAAATATCGATTATAATACTATTAAAAATAGTTATTTTAAATTAAATAATGGTAATAATAAATATATTTTACAAGAAGAAACATATACCGAATTATTAACATCTAATATTAAAAATAATTTTTGTAAAATATCACTAGGTGTTCCACATAATAATTCAAATATTAATTTATATAAAGATGGTGGTAATTATTTATATAATTATCCAAGATATTTTAATGAAGTTATTAAAAATAATGACAACGATTTTATGTTAAATATTTTTGGTAATACTAAAATATATGGTGTTGATGGTATAACAAATGCATTATCTATTAAAATTGATGACAACACAAATAAAGTTTACTTATCTGTTGGTAATCCTGATAATTATAATGATAATAGTAATATTTTTGATATAGATGGTGATGTATATACTAAAAATTTATATGTATATGATAATAATCAATATAGTAATATTATAGATATTAAAAATAATTTAGAAACTAATATAACTGAAAATATATTACCAGAATTTTCTAATATTTTTGAAACAAGTAATACTTATGTCAATAACAGGATTGATTATATTGAAAATAATTTTTATAATAATTTATCAAATGAAACATTACCTAATTTTTTAAATACATATTATATACATACCTCTAATATAAATAGTAATTTTGATGGCAGCGATAAAGGATATTTCAATAATGAACTAATCCCGCCTATTACTATTGATATGTTTGATAAAATAAGTGCTGAATCTTTTAAAATACCTAATTACTATGATTATACACACCCCACTATAATAGAAGGCGTTGACTATGTATTTCAAGAAAGTGACATTACTGTAGAAAGAAATAATATTAACAATGATTATAAATATATAGATGAAAATAGTAATAAATATTTTTATTATAAAGTAACTTCTAATACAAAAATAGAAATAAATGATAGCATTAATGCAGATATTATTTATGTTGGCGGTGGTGGCGGAGGTTATAAATATCAATCTACTAAAAGGGGGGGCGATGGTGGCAAAGTATTTATATCTGAAAATAATAATTTCAATAATAATACAATTTTAGATATTGTTATTGGCAAAGGTGGTACTACTGATGAAAATGTTAGTAATGGTGATAATGTTACTGATGGAGAAAATACATTTATAAGAATAACATCAAATACTACTGAAATTGATTTTTTACAAGCATTTGGTGGGAATTCTGGATTTACTAATAAAGATACAGAATATAAAAATTATTTAATTCAAAATTCCGGTCATATTATATCTAAAAAAATGTTTACATTTTTTAATCATTTTGATGATACATTAATTAATAATTTAAAAAATAGATATTATAATATATATGATAATACAAATTTAAAAAATATTTATTTAGGTGGTACTGGTTATATAGAAAATGATGATATAAATGGTCTAGTTGGTGGTGGGTCTGGTTCTAATTATGAAATAATTCAAAATAGTGGCGGCGGTGGAGGATCAAATTATGCTAATGGTCTTCAAGATGGCGCAGATGGTGTTGTTTTAATTCGTTATAAATTCAATATAGTTGAGAATTTTTTTAACGATAGTGATATTAATACTATTAATATAAATAATTTTATATATAATTTAAATTATGATTTACTAAATAAAAAATGGATATTTCGCAATACTGAAACAATGCAATCAAATTATTTTTTAAATTATACTGATACATCTTCTAATAATATTATTAATTATTTTAATGCTTTTTCAAATCAAAACACTTTAAATATTAATAATCTTGAAATTGATACTTTAGAAAACTCTAATTTAATAAATACAAATTACAATATTATGAAAACATCTAACAATGATATTAATAATTCAATTAATGAATTAAATTATAATTTAAGTAATTTTGATACCAATTTTATTAAATTTGGTAAAATTAAAAATGATTATATAGATGAATTTGATTATAGTAAATTAAGTAAACCTATAAATAATTTAGATAGAATTTTGCTTGATTATGATTATGACTACAATTATTCTGATATCTTTAATATCGCCAGTAATAAACATGTTATAACTGATACACCCAATAATAATATTAAATATATTGTATTAGAATATGATGAAAATAGCATAGAACAATATAGTAGTTATTTAGTTAATTTTTATAATAAAACACGTGTAAATTTATTTATTTTAAGTGGCGGGAATGCTGCAATTACAAATAGTGGTACTGTAAAATTAGGTAGTGGAGGCAATGCCATTCTAATACAGAACTATGAATTTAATAAGTATGATGAATTAACAATACAGGTTGGTAAAGGTGGTACTAGTAGTTCTACTGGTGCTAGTACTACTTACAAAGGAAATAGTTCTTCTGTTAAATTAAAAAATCGTTATACAGATTATGATAAATTTAATATAACTGTTAATGCAACTGCAAACAATGGGGAAGAACGATATAATTTAGATTATAAAATAACAATAAATAAAACGGAATTTCATAATAATTATATTAATAACAGTGTTAATAGTTTAACACAAGGTTATTTAGGTTATAGAAATAATAACATATATGATACTAATTATTATTGGGGCGGCGGCGGGTCATATAATACGGACGGTTATGCTGGTGGTGGTGGTACTATTAATATAAATAATGATACATTCCCAATTATTAGAAATAATACTATTGATTCAGTTAACGGTGTTAAAAGTACTGGTGGCGGAGGAGGTTTTAATAGTGATAATAGTCTTTATGGTAACGGAGGTTCAGGTATTGTTATAATTAAAATTTTAGAAGAAATAATAGATGTTGAAGCTGAATATTTTTATAATGGATATTTATCATTTGATTTTTTTAATAAGAAATGGAATTTAAGTAAACTTGATGAAGTTAAATTAAGTATTAATTCTAATATGCATCAAATAATTGATGAAAAAATAGATAGATTTAGTAATTTAACTTTAACAAATTTTTATGACAATTTTTACACTTGTAATATTGATATCGAACAATTAAGTAATGTTATTACTGGTCTTTCTATAAGAGATAATTCAATTACATATAGAAATATTATTGGTTTTGATGGCAAATCAAGTAATTTAACTGATATAAACGCAGATATATATACATTACAAGATAGTGATTATAACGGTGACGGTAATTCAATATATTATAAACATTTAATACACGGAAAAAAATTCAGTGATTATTCTATTACAAATAATAGTATAGCTGATAATACTATTCCATATAATAAAATATTTGGTAAGATTTCTGGTAATAAAATTAAAGATGCTGCTATCGCTTTTTCTAACATTGATTTAACAAATTTTACATCAACTATTAAAATATATTCAGAACAAGATGTTGATGCTACCGAATTAAAAAATTTAGTTATAGATTATAGTAATATTAGTAATTTTGAAAATTATAATGATACTGTTACTATAAGAAATGTTAATAATTTAGATTTAAATGCCAATATATTAAATAATATATTTATAGATTTCTCTTTTATTAAGTATGATAATATTCATAATAAATTTAGTAATATTTATTTAAATATGCAACAAGGTGATATTATAAATTCTAGTAATGTAATTAATACACATATTAATTATTCTAATATAGATCCTAATAATGAATTTTATAGTAATATTTACTTATATTCTGATAATATTATTAGTGATATAAAATATGAAACTATTTATATTAATTATAATGATATAACAGATACTGCATTAGATAATACAAAAGTTTATTTAGATGGCGGTTCTATACCATTATCAAATATAAATAATTTATATTTAAATGCTAATCAATTAAGTGACGAAGGCGAATTAAAAAATGTTACTCTTACACTCGATGAAGATAATAAAATTGCACCTTCGCAAATTGGCCAAGTTAATATTAAACCTACAGAAATAAGATGGACAATTGAAGATCCATACTTAAATATGGTTTCTATTGATACGACTAGTACCAATAAATTATTCGCATCAAACATTGGTCCCGTTACAATTTTACCTAGTGATATACATGATGGTATGCATATTTATAATATTACTATTGAAACTAATAATACTGATAAATTATTTGCATCAAATATTGGTCCTGTTACAATTTTACCTACTGATATATACGACGGTATGCATATTTCTAATATTACAATTCAAACTAATACTACTGATAAATTATATGCATCAAACATTGGTCCCGTTACAATTTTACCTAGTGATATACATGATGGTATGCATATTTCTAATATTACTATTGAAACTAATAATACGAATAAAATATTTGCATCAAATATTGGTCCCGTTACATTAGAACCAAGCGACATATATGATGGTATATTTTCCAATGTAACGTTTGATACTTCAATTTATAAAATAGAACCTTCAAATATTGGTGAAATTGAAATAACAGTCAATGATTTAAATGATGGAATAATTGAAGGTAAAATAATTTTAAAAGAAGTTCCACCTAATAGTATTTTACCTACACTTGTTGCCACTGATATAGATACTGTTATACATAGTTCAAACTTACAGTTATATGATGAAAATGGTAATAATTTAAAATTTCCGTCTGAAATGAATTATAATTTTCCCACAAATAGTATTCAACCTTCACTTATTAATAAAGAAATTGAAGCAGAATTTATTAAATATGATTCCTATTATGGTCGCAAATGGATTAATATTGGTACAAGTATTTCTCCCAATTCTATTAAAACCACTATGTTGGACTCTAATTTATTTTCCCAACATTTAAATATTGGTGATATTGTAAATATAGATGATAATACTTTATATCATAGTAATGTTCATAGTTTTAATATAAATGAATATATAGAATATACTAATAATGGCGTTAGTTATTATTTTAAACCACACAATGATGATAATTATAAATTACATAATTCAAAAATATATTGCAATATTGACATTAATGTATTAGGTAATAATACCAAAGTGCTTGGTGATATTGTTCAACGTGATATATTTACAAAAATAGATAATGTTACTGTTCAAGATATTGATGTTAAATTTATTAATAATGCAATTGCTACTAATATAATTGATCCATCATCTTCTACTGGTATTACTAAAATTGGAGGCGTAGCAACTATTCTTGGTAATATTGATATTAATTTTATTAATGATGTAGTTATTAATACATTAAATACAAATATTGTTACTAGTGGTGATAATTCAAATTTTAGTGGCATAACTACAATACGTGGTGATATCGATGCGTCAAATATTGGTAATGCCGATATCCATATAGATAGGGATACAACTACTTTATCAGGAACTATTTCTGGTACTACTAGATTAACTGGAATAATTGATACAACTAATATAGGCGAAGATACTGATATCGCATTTGATATTATTGGTACATTATATGGTTCTAATATTACAAATAAAAGTATTTCAAGTGATAAACTAAATAATAATTTGATACTCGATGTTAATACTATTACTTTTCAAGATGGTTCTGAATTTTCTTCAAATAATTTCTATACAACTACAGAAAGTGATAATAAATATGTAAATAAAAATTCTATTTTATATAAAAATAATTATTTGAACATTAATAATTATCAATTGCCTATTACAAGTAATGAGATAGATGAATTTTTATCTATAGATATTCAATGTAATATATATTATAACAATACTGATATAAAATCCAAACTCAAAATTAAAACATATGATAATAATGATTCTATTGAACTATATAATAATATTGATGATTCATACATTAAATTTGATGATAATATTTTAAAAATAAAATTAAAAAATCAAAACAATGATAACTATGATGATATAGTGAGTTTTTCTAGTTCTTCTAATGTATTTTATAAACCATTAGTTGTAAGTGAGCTTTTATTTACAGATAATACAAATATGAATAGTGCTTTTGTTTCATTTTTAGATACAAATAGACAACTTATTATGAATAATGGAAGCGAACAATTAAGTGGTCAGGTATATAATTCTAGAAATGTTACTGGTCCTGGATTTATTCATTGCAATGGTATACACGCCTTATTTGATATTACTGCGTATTCAAGTACTATATCTTCTGATAAAAGACTAAAAAATAATATTAAAATATTAAATTATAATAATGAATTACTTAAACTAAAACCTGTCACATTTAATTGGAATGATCAAAATCGTATTGGTGAAAATGTTGGTTTTATTGCACAAGAGGTTGAAGAAATATTCCCCAATTTAGTTAAAGATAATCCTGATAATTATAAAACAGTTAATTATACTGGTTTAATACCATATTTAATTTCGCATATACAAAAATTAGAAGATAGAATTAATGAATTAGAAAAAAAAATTAGTTAATCTTTTTCTTATTATATCTACTATTTGTTTTAACTGAATGACACATTAATGTTGATTCTCTTTTTAATTCATTATTTGATAAATTTAAACTATTTATATATGTCGCATAACTTATTCTAATATATCTTAACGTTATTTCTTCATTATATAACTTTGTAAATAAATTTTTTATTCTCTTTCCTAATGCAGCATTTGATAGTTCTTCTGTTTTATTATATTTAGTAAATAATTTATCTCCAATCTTTTTATTATTTATTTCTAAATATTTATAAATTTCATTTATTAATTTTACTGGCAAATTTGTTAACTCCTGTGTCCCAAACGTTTCATTTGTTTTATAATTATTAAATATTAATTTAGTATTATTTTTATCGATTAATAGATAGTTATCTTTATTATTTATATTATTTTCATTATCTATTATTGTTATTGATGAATATTCTAATCTTCTTGGTGGTATTAATGTATATAATGAAAATAAGAGTCTATCATTTGTATTTTCTATACTTTCTAATTTTTTTTCTATTTTTTCGCTATGGAAATCTATTAATTTATAACTATCTTTTTCACTTATTTCATTATTGTCTCTTTCATATTCATATTTTTTATTTTCATTTATAAGTATATTACTTAATTTATAATAACTTTCTATTAATTCTTCTATATAAGATGCTATTACATTAAATGGTTTTATATTTGATGCTAAACTATTACAATTTGTATATTTTGATTTTATATAATCTATGAATTTTTCTACATTTTCTATTTTCAAATAATTTAACTCATTTAATATATATTTTTCATCATCTTTACTATATTTCCCACTAAATATATTTTTTAATATTATTGTATTTAAATCTTTATTTGTATAGTTTTTATGTATTCGTAATATTATTTTAGAATATTGAATATTTGTTTTTTCACTTACTCCTTTATATCCTCTTTTTTTCCATAATGGTTCTGATTTATAATTTATATTTGTTTCTTTTAATGTTAGTTTATTATTATTTTCTGAACATTTTTTTTCATTATCATATATGACCACTTTATTTATATATTTTTTTGCTAATTCTAATTTTTCTTTTTCTTTTAATCTATATTCTTTCATATATTTTTTATCTTTTTCTCTATATTCTTGAACTTCTCTTAATTTTCTCATTCTTTCTTTTTGTTTTTTTAATCGCAATTCATTTTTTTCTATTATTTTCATTGCTTCATTTTTATTCATTATTTTTATTTAATTATAAACATTATTTTTTTAAATATTTGTTTAATCGCTGAAAAAAATAATATTATAAAAAAAAAGATAAGATTCATAAATTATGGACAATTATACAATACCTTATCTGGGAAAAAAATATCCACCTTTTTTATTATCTAGTAATATAGATACTGTTGATAATTATTATTATGGTGAGGGTAATTATACTATAAATTTTGATACAAATTTTACTAAAAATACATCTGTAAATACAATTGAATATACAAATTAACCACCTATTAAAATAATTAGCGGTAATTTAGACAAAATAAATTTTAATTCTAGTGATGTAAATAACTTTATTGTAGATTTTAGTTATGATACAAATAATGATAATGGTTCAGGACAAACTGAATATACAATAAACTTCCCCGAAGATACTGAATGTGATATTTTAATTGTTGGGGGAGGAGGTGCCGGTGGTGGCCATGATTTTGGCGGAGGTGGTGGCGCCGGTGGTTTAATATTAATTAATAATTTAATATTAAATAATACATATAATCTATTAGTTGGTAAAGGTGGTGTTGGAACTACTAGTTATCTACAAAGAGGTGAAAATGGTTTTGACAGTATATTTAATATTAGTGGTGTAGATGGTGTAAATAGTTTTACTGCTAAGGGTGGTGGTGCTGGCGGTTTGGCTTATGGAAGTAGTCGTAGTGGTAATAATGGTGGTTCAGGTGGTGGCGCAACTGGATATTATAGTAATGAGGTTGGTGGTAATTCAACACAAAATCAATATATTTATAATGGAATTCAAAGAGGTTATGGTAATAAAGGGGGGGATAGTTATACATCCGTCTCGGATGATGGCCGTATTGGTGGCGGTGGTGCAGGATTTCCAGGTATGAATGCGAAAAGTACTGATGACGGTGTTGGTGGCGGTGATGGATTAGCAATAGTAAATACAATTAATTTAAAAACACACTTTAACATTAATGATATTAGTATTGGACATCATTATACAGATGGTAATGTTTATTTTGCTGGTGGTGGTGGAGGTGGCAATGTTTCATCTCAATATACGGTTGATGATGATAATAAGGGTGGTTTAGGTGGAGGAGGTCTGGGTGCAACTTATGGACAGAATGCTACTAATGGATTAAGTAATACAGGTGGTGGAGGCGGTGGTGCACAGGCTTGGGCGGGGAGGCAGAGAGGAGGTAATGGCGGTTCAGGTATAGTAATAATTAAAGTAAATAACACTTATAGTTTTTTAAAATTTATCTATACTGAATTAAATTTTGAAGATTCATATACAATAGAATTTAGTGAAAATACTCTTTGTGATATATTACTGTTAGACAATATAAGTTGTAATTATATACAAGATATTACATTAAAAGAAATTATAGTAGAACCAGGTAATATAGTATCGTCAATAACTAGCAATGCTATTACATATTATTCTAGTAATGGCGGTTTAATACCAGATTTAGGGTTTGATTTAAATGTAACTGGGCAAATTGAAACATATCATAAAAATTCTAATATGATAATAATTACATCAGATACACCCTTTGCCGCATTTGTAAAAAATGCTAATATTAAAAATTATTATTATAAATTAATTGAAGATTATGGTGGATTAGAAATTACTTTCCCCCAAAATACATTATGTGATTTATTATTAATTAATAGTAATAAATTTTATAGTAATTATAATGTACAATTTAATGGAACTTATACAATAAACATAAACGATTTGGATATTTCAATAAGTAATGACAGTGGTTATAATAAAAATACATCTGGTGATATAATCGTTCCAGACAATTATTTAATAAATATTATGAATTATACTAATACTTCTATCGGGGACAGAAATGTTATTTTATATTTAAAAAAAGACTATTATAATTGCAATATTAGTTTAAATTATTCAAAATTATATAAAGTTTTTAATGATGAAAATACAAATATTAATTTGTCTTATAATAATTATTATTCTTTTGAAATTAGTACACCTGAAATTTTATTAACATATTTTAATATCAATACTAGTAATGACATTGATTATAACATATTACAAAATATATCGTTTCAAGGTAAAAATAATATTTATTCAGAATGGTCTAATATAGATTTTTATTATAATTCAGATAATATATTTTATATTAATAATAATGAAGTTTTTAATAATTTTAAAATTTCATTAAGTAATAACGATTTATGTAATGTTATATTATCAAATATAAATATATTTGGCAATGAATATTATAAATATAATGATAATTTTAATGATATTATAAATATGAATTTAATTGAAAAAGATAATTTAGCAATATACAAGAATAATTCATTTAAATTAAAATATTTTGATGTAACAATTGATCTATTATACAGCAATAATAATTTAAATAATTATACATTAGAATTTAGTAATATTGAATCTTCTAATACAAATATTAAAATACATCATAATAGTATTGAAGAATTTAATTATACATTTAATTCGCCATTTTTTTCAAATATATTAATAAATAAAGAACACTATATAATTGACAATTTAACATCTAATATTACCAACAGTAATGTTATAATTAATTATACATTAGATTATAATAATTCTAATATACTATATAACACAAATATTTTTAATATTATAAATACAAATGATAATACAACTGATATATATTTAATTAATGATTTTGATTATAATGGTGTAACAATTATGGATAAAACAAATATAATTGAAGAAAAAGGATACTTAGTAAATATTAATGAAAATAACACAATAATAGAATTTTACAATACTGGTAATTCACAAACTAAACATTCATTAAAATTTAAAAATGATGTACAATGTGATATATTAATTGTTGGTGGCGGAGGTGGTGGGGGAAATACAACAGGTGGTGCTGGTGGTGATATTATATATTTACAGAATTATATAATACCTGCAAATAATATAATAGATATTTTTGTTGGCAAGGGAGGCAAAGGTACAGAATCAATTGGAACAAATGGTTATTTAGACGGTGTTTTAATTAATGCTGAAAATGGGGAAAATTCATCTTTCAATAATCATATAGCATATGGGGGATTGGGAGAAAATGTATCATTAGATTCTAAAGAAAATAATTATAATATTTTAGGTTATGATAAACTATTTGGTCTAGATAATAATGGTGATAATAGTGAAAAAAATGCTCAAAAAAATACTGGTAATGGAGGTCGTTTTTCTTTTTCAGCAAGTGAAACAGATGATAACTATAATAACAATGGTGGTAATGGTGGTTCTGGTATTGTAATTATAAAATATAATAATATTAATAATATAGACAAATTTACTAAAAAATTTTATTCAATAATTGGTAATGAAATTATATTATTTAATTATATATCAACAGAATTTTCAGATTTTCAAGAAACTATATATAATATAAACTTTCCCAGAGATACTGAATGTGAAATATTACTAATGGATGATACTAACTATAAGCATTTACTGACACCATTAGAAACATTACAAGGCACTTATACAATAAAGGTTGGAGTATATGAAAGTTCAATTAGTAAACCAGGATATTCTAAAACAACTGCATCTGGGGGCACAGCAATATCATCTGGATACTTAACAAATATTATGGAAACATCTAGAATGTATAGTAACAAACAGGTAATTATAAATTCACATCCACAATCTAGATATTTTCAATATATTGATAGACGTATTCTTACTGATTCAATATTAGTGTTTAAATATAATCCTAATAATGATAATGGTTCTGGACAAACAGAATACACTATAAATTTTCTCCAAGATACTGAATGTGATGTTTTAGTTGTTGGGGGCGGAGGTGGAGGTGGTGGTTTTGGAGGCGGAGGTGGTGGTGGTGCTTTATTGTTTCAATCTGGTTTGAAATTAAATGGTGATATTATTATAAAAATTGGAAATGGCGGAGAAGGTGGAACAACTAATGCAAATAATGGATTAAACGGCAATAATTCTTCTATTATAATTGATGGAACAGAATATATAGCGATGGGTGGTGGAGGAGGTGGG
>MDTA01217157.1_pt1 | contig 26197 bp, 25 predicted proteins | sample 811151 | NCBI WGS metagenome assembly MDTA01 (sample SAMN05326648, study PRJNA326480) | marine metagenome | isolation source: seawater | place: Indian Ocean: South | collected 2010 | reverse complement strand
TCTTCCTATAGAGCCGTGGTAGACCACCACGTTGATAGGCTGGGTGTGGAAGTGCGGTAACGCATGTAGCTGACCAGTACTAATAACTCAATTGGCTTATTTTATGCACTGAAAAAAATTTTTTATTAAGTTGTAATTTTGATAACATAATATCATGTTAAGAAAAATAATTAGAAAAATTTTATATAATCAAAAAGTTCTAAATTTTTTCCATCACAACAATATTGTATCTAATTATTTGTTGTCTTTAACTTCTGTTTTTCAGAGAAAATTTATAAAATTAGAAAACTTTAATTATAAAGAAGTAAATAAAAAAGGCGAAATAATTGATAAAACTAGTTTAAACGTTCAAGGGCAAGAGTTTAGATTTATTGAAAATTTAGATCAAAGTATCAATTTAAAAAAAATGAATAGCGTGGCAGGCTATATTCCGTTTCAAAAAAACTGCACTCAAATTTTGCTTTATAATTTTTTTAGTAAAAACTATTCAATAAGAAAACAACTACTAGGAACAATTTACTTTTTAAAAGACTCAAAAAAGATTCATCAAAAATGGTTTTTAATGCCAGCAGATTGCATTAAATTTTTAAATTTTTCTGATCTTGATATTGATGCGGATATTCTAATTGTAGAGTTGTTTCATGAAAGAATACCAAAAAACCATGGCTTACATTACGGTCATTTTAGGTTTCATGGTATTTATAATAATTTTTCTACAGCGCATTCATCTCCAGTAGAAAATTTTTATTTCAAAAAAAATAATAATATTTCGACTAGAAGATATTTTCCAAAATGGTTAAAAAAAACACATAAAAATTATTATATAAAAGTTTCCAATATTTTCGAAAAATCAAAAATATTTAATGCAAAAGTTGACAACCTTTACGGAGATTACTCAAAAATTTCAAATAATCCTTTGGGATATAATTTAATTATTGAAAAAGAAAAAAAAAACGGAGAAGAGATATTGAATGTAAATTCTATATATCATGACGCTCAATTTACTAGTTCAAAACATAATACAAATTTTGAAGTTCAGCTTATTTATGTTCCACCTATTGAAAATATAAATGCTACGCTTTATTTTACAGAGGCTCTAATAACAAATGAGATTAAAGCTAACTTACATTTCTTTTCTAATGAAACAATCCAAAAAACTCTAGAAATAACCATTAAGAAAAATGATGAAATAAATTTACAAAAATTAAATAATGGTAAATTATCTGATGTAGAATTTGTAATTGTAGAATTAAATATTGATAAGAATGCCAAGGTTAATAATTATATTAATGTACATTATAGTATTGGTGAGAAATTATTAGACAATGTTCATTCTCAATGTTTGGAAGATGATAGATGTCTTGGTTATAAGAAGAAAATAAATAATGGTTCACAAGGTTTAAAATGGATGCATTTTCCTTCACAAGAAAAGTATAATTCTTATTTAGTTTTAACAAATTCAGAAAAATTTTTTGACTTTAAACTTAGGGTCTTATTTGATGATTATGAGGAAAAAATCATTATGTTTAGCAAAAAATATTCATCAAAAATTACTAAATTGGGAAACATTTCTATAAATTTAAAAGAGTTATTTGCAGATAATTATATTAAAACAGATGCAAGAGGTGTGATACAACTAGAGTGCAGAAATTATAATACTTCAGGTTATTTATTTACCTATGATCCCTCTAATACAAGTTTATCAGTTGATCATTTAACTGGAGGTTAATTTTCATTATTATTAAAAATTTATTTTTTATAATATTTTAGAATATCTTTTTTAATTACTGTATTTTTTTTTATGTTGTATGGAGCTTTTTGTTTTAATAATTTATGGTAATTTTCAGCACCTAAACCTAAATTTGGTCTAAAAGTTTTTATGTTTAAATTATTAAATTTTTCTCCTCTCTTAATATTTTTTATCGCATAAATAGATCTTCTAAAAATAAGATTTTTTAATTCACTTTTACTTCTAAAAAACTCCTTTTTTTCTAAGAGTTTAAAATTATCAACTAAATCTTTTTTATAATTTAAAATTTCTTCACCTTTAGCAGAAAATTTAATATCATGACCATCTGTCTGATTTTGTAAAGCTATATGCTTTTCAAAAACTTCTGCACCCATTGCTAACGAGAGTTTTGCGATCTCACTTCCAATAGAGTGATCAGAAAGACCAACTCTACATTTAAATTTTTCCTTTAAAATTTTAATATTATTAAGACTAAATTCACTTTTTTTTGACGGATAATTACTAACACAATACAATAAAGTTATATCTTTGCATCCATATTTTTTTGCTAATTTGTAGGTTTTTTCAATTTCTTTAATTTTTGAAAGACCAGTAGATATAATCATAGGCTTTCCTGTTTCGGAAATTTTTTTTATTAAATTTACATCGTTCATTTCAAATGACGCCACTTTGTAAGCAGGACAATTTAGTTTTTCCAAAAAATCAACAGCCTCTGGGCTAAAAGGAGTACTAAAAATTTTAATATTAATTTTATCTGCAATTTTAAAAAGAATTTTGTGCCAACTTAATGGTGTGTGAGCCTCATTGTAAAGTTTCCATAGATTCAGATTTTTCCATAAACCAGTTTTGATAGTGAAATTTTTATTTTTTAATGTCATCATATCAGCAGTGTAAGTTTGTAACTTTACTGCATCAGCCCCATTTTTTTTTGCGAGGAAAATTAGTTTTTTTGCTTTTTCCAATGATCCACAATGGTTTGCAGAGACTTCTGCAACAAAAAATGGTTTTTTATTTATAAATTTTTTCATTTTTGAAATTTGAGAATATATATATTTTTTTTAAATAATTTGAAATTACAACTCAAAAAAAATTTTTTTGATATTTCATTTGTTTCATTCACATGTGCATAAACATTAAACTTATTAAAATTTAATTTATATAAACTTTTTTTAAGCAACAACCTCCCCAAACCTTTTTTTTTAAAGGAATTTTTAATGGCTATAGAAATTTTAAAATTTCTCTTGTTGATATTATCATACCTAACGTATCCAATTTTTGAATTTTTTAAGCCTATGAATATGAACCCTTTTAATAATATTTTTTTAAACCACTTTTTGTGATCAGAGTAATTGGTCTTCACTTTAGAAAATGTGTTACCTTCTGCTACATTTTTATTATATATATTGAATAAAAACCTCATATCTTTAACCTGAGCTTTTCTAACTTTTAATTTATATTTTGTTTTTATATGTTTCATATAGACAATTATAATTTTATATTAAATAAGATCAGTAATTTATAAGTTATATATATATTATGAAAAATAAAAGTTTAAAAATTATAAAAGAAATTGAAATAATAAGATCAAAAAATAATAAGAACTGGATGAATATCTTAAGGCTTGCATTTAAACTTGATCCCATCACGGCTAAAAAAATAATGAAGAAAATAAATTACAACGATAAAAAAATTAGCATACTATTAAATAAGATATCTAAGTAGTTAAAATTAAAATAAATTGAAAATAAAAAAATTAAAAGAAAATGTTTGTATAATACCTGCTAGAGGTGGAAGCAAAAGAATTCCATTCAAAAATATTAAACAATTTTGTGGAAAACCAATAATTTATTATTCAATCAACAAAGCAATTAAATCAAAGTTATTTGATCAAGTTATTGTATCCACAGAGAATAAAAAAATTGCCAAAATTGCAAAAAATTATGGAGCTAATGTTCATTACAGATCTGCCAAACTTGCAAATGACATAACAGATACATCAACTGTAATAAGAAGTGTCATAAAAGATTTAGATAAGAAAAATTTTTTTTATAAAAAAATTTGCTGCATTTATCCAACATCAATTTTTTTTACTAATAGAGAGCTATACAAAGGATTTGATTTATTATCTAATAAAAAGAATTATATTTTTACTGCTGTGAAATATGATCATCCAATTTATAGATCTTTCTTTAAAAAAAAAGGATCTCTTTATACTGTGTTTGCAAATAATCAAAAAAAAAGAACACAAGATTTAAATGATACATTTTATGATGCTGCTCAATTTTATATTGGATGGAGAAATTCATGGCTAAAAAAGAAAAAAATTTTTTCTGGTAAAACTGATTTTATTGAAATTCCAAGGCTTAGATCGCAAGATATTGATAATTTAAACGATTGGAAAAATGCTGAAATTTTATGGAAACTAAATAACGGTTTAAAATGAAGATAGGCATATTAAGTACAATAAGTCATCCTCTCATCAAGTATTATTTAATAAAATTATCAGAAAAAAAAATTAAAAATTTTGTAATTTTTTTTGACAAAAAAAAAACTTCTTTGAAAGATCAAAAAATTTTTAACGAAAGATCAAAAAATTATTTTTATATAAATCAAGACATTTTTAAAATTATAAAAAAAAAAAGAATAAAATACTTTTTAGTTGAAAATCATAATGGAAAAAAATGTATTAATTATATTAAAAAAGAGAAAATAAATATTTTGGCAAATTGTGGCACACCAAGAAAAATTGAAAAAGAAATAATTAACTCTGTAAAACATGGTGTTCTAAATGTTCATCCAGGTATTTTACCAAAATATAAAGGGAGAACCTGTGTTGAATGGTCTATATTTAATGGCGACAAAGTTGGTAATACTTTACATCTAATGAATGAAAACTATGACTCTGGTCCAATTATAAAGAAGGTGAGTTACTTATTTTCAAAATATGATGATTATCATTCTGTAAGAAAAAAAGTTTATATTGAAGGAGTAGAACTGTTATTGAACTATTTAAAAAAATTACAAGTTTTTAAAATAAAAAAAATCATTTCACATAAACAAAATAAATATAGTAATAATTTCTATGATGTAATAGATGAAAAAAAAATGAAGTTTGTTACAAAACTTCTAAATGAAGGTAAGTACAAATATCAAAAATAAGAAAATGATAATAAAATCTGCAATTATTGGCTTAGGAAATATAGGTATGGGTTATGATTATGATGCCCGCATGAAAAGTTTTTTAACTCATTCCAATTCTTTGCATAATCACAAAAAATTTAAAATAGTTGGTGCAGCAGATATAAATTTAAAAAAAAGACAAGATTTTGAAAAAAAATATAAAGTTAAAGCTTATAGCTCTATTAGTGACCTCTTGAAAGTAAAAGATATTTCATTTGTTATTGTTGCTAATAATTTTAAGAATAACATTGAAGTTTTTACAAAAATAGCAAAAAAGAAATCCGTTAAATTTATTTTATATGAAAAACCTTTTATTGTCTCATTAGTTGAGGCTAAAAAAATTTTAAAAATTGCAAAAAAAAATAATATTAATTTTGCAGTAAATTTTCAAAGAAATTTTAATAAAAAGTATGTAAATATAATAAATAAAATTCCTGAGCCTATAAAAAATAGAAGCCTAAGTATTACAATTTTTTATACTAAAACTTTTTTAACAAACGCAATACATTATTTATTTTTACTCTCAAGGTTTGTTACAAAGCCCTTATCAATTTTGAGTTTAGGCAACACGATAATATTAAAACAAAGATATTCTACAATTCAATTTATTAAGGTGAATGAAAAATTCTCATATAGCAAATTGATAATCTTTAGTGATAAATCTAAGTACGAATTTACTTCAAGCGAGGAAGATTGTATTATTTATAAAATAAAAAAAGACAAACTTTACAAATCAATAAAAATAATGAAAAAACATGGAAAATTTAAACTATTTTCAAAAATGAATCAAAAGTATGTATTAGATAATATATCTAATTATTTTGAAAAAAAAGATAATCTATGTTTTAAAAAAACAAATTTCATAAATTATATAAAAATTTTAGAAAAGATTTTAAAAATAAATGAAAAGATATAACTCAATTAGTAAAGAAGAAATAATAGCAGCAAATAAAGTAATGAAGTCAGGAATTTTATCTTAATTTATTGCAAAACCAGGAAATTTTTTTTTAGGTGGAAAATATGTAAAAAAATTTGAAAAATTAGCTTGTAAGATATTTAAAGTTAAATACGCAATATCTGTAAATTCTTGGACATCTGGATTGACTGCAGCAATAGGAGCGATAGGAATTGAACCAGGAGATGAAATCATATGTTCACCATGGACAATGAGTGCATCCGCAATTTCGATTTTACACTGGAATGCAATCCCGGTTTTTGTAGACATAGATCCAATCACTTTCAATCTGGACTTAGAAAAATTAAAGAAAAAAATTAACAAAAAAACAAAAGCAATAATGGCAGTCGATATTTTTGGACAATCTGAGGATATCGACAAAATAAAAAAAATTATAAAAAATAAAAATATTAAAATTATTTCTGATGCTGCTCAATCACCCTACGCTTTATATAAAAATAAATTTGCTGGCACCTTAGGTGATATTGGTGGATATAGTTTAAACTACCACAAACATATAAATACTGGCGAAGGAGGTATTGTAGTTACAAATAACAAAGATTTAGCGGATAGAACTCGATTAATAAGAAATCATGCAGAGTCTTCGACATCAAAAAACTCATCAAAAAAAGAATTATCTAACATGTTAGGATATAATTTTAGACTTGGAGAAATAGAAGCGGCAATAGGAATAGAACAGTTAAAAAAATTAAGAAAAATTGTTATGTTTAGACAAAAATTAGCTAAAATTTTAACTAATGGTTTAGGCAAGTTATCTGGGTTAAAAGTTCCTTATGTAAGACCCTATAGTACTCATGTATATTATGTGTATCCATTGGTTATTGAAAAAAATCTAAAAGTTAGTAGGGAAAAAATTTTAAAATCACTAAAAAAAGAAGGTGTGATTGGTCTAATGGAAGGTTATATAAATTTATATAATTTACCATTGTTTAGAAAAAAAATAGCATATGGCTCAAAAGGTTTTCCTTGGAAATACTTCAAGTCTAAAGTTAATTACAATAAAAAATATTTTAAAGTAACCGAAGATCTTAATAATAAAAGATTTTTTGGAATATTGCTTTGCTCATATGACTATAAAGAAAAAGATATAATTTCAATTGTAAAAAAATTTAAAAAGGTATGGTTAAAACTAGGCTTAAATGTACAGAAATAAAACTGTTAATTTTACTTGTTATGATGCTGGGGCAGCAGAAATAATTTCTAACTTTATAAAAGCTAAAAAAATAAAAAATTATAATTTAATTTTGGGGAAAATAGCTAAAAATATTTTTCTCAGAAATAAAGTTTCTTTAAAAACAACACAGTTTAGTAAAATTATAAAAAAGTCAGACATCTTTATCACAGGTACGAGTTGGAAATATAACTATGAGCTCGAAATGATAAAAAAAATTAAAAAATTGAAAAATAAAAAAACTATTATTATGTTGGATGATTTTGTTAATTTAAAGAAAAGATTTCTGCTTAAAAATAAATATATTTTTCCAGACGAGATATGGATACCTAATAATCTACCCAGAAATAGAATCGACATATCTTTTCTAAGTAAATCCAAAATTAGGTTTATTGATAATTATTATTTAATTAATATAAAAAAAAAATTAAAAAATTTAAAAAACAATAAATTTAATAAAAAAAATTATCTTTTCTTATCACAACCTATTAGAGATGTTTCAAATAAATTTACTTCAGAGAAAATTATATATGACGAAATTGATTATTTTAAAAAAGTATTAATTAAAATGAATAAATTATTTTACTCCGGCAGAATAAAGCTAATTTCAATTAGATTACATCCCGCAGAAAAGAAAAATAAATACAGAGATTTAATCAAGAAATTTAAAAATTTGCCTATAAGATATAGTAAAGAAAGTCTGATAAATGACTTAAAAAAACATTATTTTGTGTTTGGGATGAATACTAATGCTATGAAAATTGCATTATTAAATAAAAATATTGTTATTTCATTATTAAGTAAAAGGAAAATCGATCAATTTTTTTATGATAGAAAGGTCTTAAGTTTTTATAGATTTAAATAAAATGAAAAAAAAGATTTTAGTATTCGACAAACTCACAATTACAAACTTAATTTTTTTTTTTATATTTAACTTTTTAGGTTTTGAAATTTATTATATTTCAATAAAAACAAATCTTAGAAAATTATACATTTTAAAAAAATTAAAAAAGTTTGGGATTAAATGGTTTAATTTTGAAGACTTCGATAATGATGAAATATATTCAAATAAAGTTCAATTAAGCAAATTATTTTGTGACAATTTTACAGACGAAGTATCAAAACAAATTTGGTCGACTAATTTAAAAGAAGTTTTTTTTAACAGACATCATTTGTCAGCATGTCTGAATTATAAAATTAAAGAAAAATCAAATGAAATAATCGAATTACTCGAGGTTGCAAAAATTTTAGGAAAAAATAAACAATCTTTTGTATGGACTAAAAATTCAGAGTTATTTAATCAAATTAACAATAAATTATATGGCATAAAAAATATAAATTTTTTTATTAATTTAGATTGGATTAAAATAATTACTACGTTCTTACAAAAAATTATTCATGTATTTGGTAACGGAATAAAAATTTCAAATATTTTGAAACCTAAAGTTTTAAATCCTAATAACTCTTCAACTGATTTTAGGTCTAACTCAAATGTTGCTTTTTTTCCTCACAAAGGAATGTACACTCAGAATCTTTTAAAAGATTATTTTTATTCAAATAATAAAAAAAGTATTTTTTTTAAAAAAAATATCTTACACATAGAATGGGACCCAACAGATGTAAAAATTAATTCGAAATTATTTTATAATAGAAATAATATACCCTTAATATTTTGGTGCGATTTAAATAAGAAAAAAGAGTCTGTAATAGAAATTTTTAAGTTTATATTAAAAATGATACCAATCGTATTAATTCTTAAGAAAAGAGGACTTGTAACATTTTTTTTTATATCAGCCTTTCAAATAATTCATGCAAAAAAAAAATTACTTACATTGAAAAATATAAAATATTTACTTGTGGGTTATGATAATCTTTTTCCGCCTGAAATTTCTGTAGCTTGTAAACTTATTGATGTAAAAACAATTGCACTGCAGGAAAGAGTAATTGTTCCCAATTGGGTTCATAAAATGATTTTTGATTACTACTTTGTGATGGGTGAAAAATCACTAAAAACAATTAAACGTAGAATGAATAAAACTATAATAAATCTGATTAGTATTAATCAACAGAAAATTAAAAAATATAAAATAAAAAAATATAAACTCAAAAAATCAAATTTTGATTATAAATGTCTTGTAATTGATATGAATTCTTTACCTAAAAAATATTGGTTTGATAATGGTCGCAGTTTAAATAATTGGAGATCAAATAAAAAATTTTACACAGAGATAATTTATTTAGCAAAAAAATATAAAAACATTTTGTTTATGATAAAAAGCAAAAATTATTTATGGATAAAAAACCCTGAATTTAGAAATATTTATAAAGATATGAATAAAACAAACAATATAAAAATATTAAGTAACCAAAGATTCTGGACACCTGTTAGAAGTGTTATTAATTCTGATTTTGCAATTGCAAGGTATTCATCACTAGCTGATGAGTTTTTAAATTTGAATAAACCGATTATTTTATATGACTTAAAAGGTTATCCCCAGAGATTTTTTGATTATGGACAGAAAATAGTCTCCTATAATATTATCCAAGTAGAAGACAAAATAAATAAACTGATAAAAAATTTTACCAAATTCAATAAAAATTTAAATGTAGATAGAAGAAAATTATTTTTTTCTAATAAAAATATAAGCCTTAATTCAAATTTAGATAAAATATTAAATTTAAATTAACTTTTATTTATAAAAAAATAATTAATTTTAAATATCTATTATTTTTTGGTACAGATTATGTATTTAATAGATAATTAAACAACATTATATACTTTATGCGTCCGATTAAAAAATTTTTTGAAAACAAAACTGTAATGGTGACTGGCGCGACCGGATCTTTTGGATCTCATTTCTTAAAAACATTAGGAGAAATTAAAGCTAATCCAAAAAAAATAATTATTTTTAGTAGAGATGAGTTGAAACAATATCAATTAAGAAAAAAAATTTATAAATATTTTCGATCTAAATTGAGATTTTTCCTTGGAGATGTTAGAGACCGAGAGAGAGTTTTTCAGGCATTGAATGGTGTAGACATCGTAATACATGCTGCTGCATTAAAACAAGTTGATACTGCAGAATATAATCCTTCAGAATATATAAAAACAAATGTTGTAGGCGCAGAAAATATTACCAATGGATCAATAATAAATAATATTGATTATGTTTTGGCTTTAAGCACTGATAAAGCATGTTCTCCTATTAATTTATATGGTGCCTCAAAACTTTTATCTGATAAATTGTTTATAAGTGGAAATGATATAAAAGGAAAATCTAGAACAAAATTATCTGTGTTAAGATATGGCAATGTAATGTCAAGCCGAGGTTCAGTAGTGCCATATTTTAAAGAATTGATTAGTCAGGGCAAAGTATTAACTATTACAGACAAAGGCATGACTAGATTTTCTATTACTTTAGATGAAGCTGTAAAATTTAGTTTTGAGAGTCTAAAAATGATGATAGGAGGAGAATTATTTGTACCAAAGATACCATCATATAGAATCTTAGACGTAGTGAAAGCATTTGAATATAAAAAAAAATATAAAGTTATTGGAGTCAGATCAGGGGAAAAATTAAATGAAGATTTAATATCAATTCATGATGCTCAAAGGACAATTGATTTAAAAAATTTTTTTGTAATTGTTCCAGATAACTTGACTACTCCTTGGGACCAAAAAAAATTTAAAAAGAAAAATAATTTAAAAAAAGTAAATTTTTGTAATAAGGATTTTGAGTATTCAAGTAACAAAAATAAAAAGTTTTTAACTATTAATGAGATAAAAAAAATTATAAATAAAAATATATATGATTAATTATGGAAAACATTTTATCGATCAATCAGATATTAATTCAGTAATTAAAGTATTAAGATCAAATAAAATTACTCAAGGTCCTTATGTAGAATTATTTGAAAGTAAATTGAAAAATTATTTTGGTTCGAAATATTCTCTAGCAGTAAATAGTGGTACTGCCGCTTTACATCTTGCTTGTTTATCTTTGAATATATCTTCAAAGGATAGAGTTGTAACAACGCCTATAACTTTTATATCAACAATAAATTCCGCTATTTATAATAATGCCAAAATAAGTTTGATTGATATTGATGCTGAAAATTATTGTATGGACCTATTTAAATTAGAAAAATTTTTAAAAAAAACCAAAGTTAAAGCAGTTATCTTTGTAGACTATGCAGGAAATGTAATGGACTGGGAAAAAATTAAATATCTATCGAAAAAATACAGCTTTTATTCCATTAATGATAATTGTCATGCGATGGGGTCTGCTCTTAATAATAATATTAAATATGCATGCAAATATGCAGATATAGTTACACAAAGTTATCATCCAGTTAAAGCGTTCACTACAGGCGAAGGAGGTTCTTTGCAAACGAATAACAGAAAAATTTATAATAAAGCCCTAATACTGAGATCTCATGGAATGATAAGAAATGTTCATCTAAGTAAAAAAAAAGGTAACTGGTATTATGGTATCAACGACTTAGGATATAATTATAGAATTTCTGATATTAACTGTGCTTTAGGTGTATCTCAAATTAAAAAAATAAATAAGTTTGTTCAAAAAAGGAGAAGTCTGGCAAAAATATATGACAAAAATTTTTCAAATATGCAACATGTAAAGATTCCTAAAATAAAAAATAATATAAAGCATTCCTATCATCTTTATGTGTTATTAGTAAACTTCTCGAAATTTAATATAAATAAAAGAATTTTTTTTGATAAACTAAAAAAAATAGGAATTAATTTACAGGTCCATTATATCCCTATTCATTATCACAATTACATAAAAAGAAATTATTTTAGTAATAAAGTAAAATTTCCTATTGCTGAAAATTTTTATAATTGTGCAATATCGTTACCAATTTATTATGACTTATCTTACTCTAACCAACTAAGTATCATATATAAAATAAAAAAATTACTTAATTCAAGAAAATAAAAATTGAAACCTATAATTAGATTCATAAAGGTATTAAAATTACTCAATATAAATAATCATTTAATTTTCTTAACAATTTTTAACTTTATTTTTTCTCTATTAGAAATTCTAAGCTTAGCAATGCTTATACCTCTGATAAATTTCATTTTAAATCCAGAATTTTTTTTAAATTATTTAATTAATAACAACTTTACACTTTTAAAAATATTAGGAAATTATTTTAGTGATTTAAATCAATACCAAATAATTAAGAGTGTTATTTTAACTTTAATCTTGGTTATAACAGTAAAATTTCTATATTCACTTTTTTTTGAATGGTTTAAAGCAAGATTTATTTATAAAATAGAATTTATTTTATCAGATATTCTTTACACAAAATATATCACTTCAGATTATAAATATGTTTTAGACAGGAACTCTTCAGAGTTACATAGAAATATTTTGGGTGACATTGGACAATTTAATGGAACTGCTCAATCTATGGTTTTATTTTTCACTGATTTATTTTTTTCTCTTGGAATATTATCTCTTTTATTAGTTACCAATTTTAAAGTTACTCTAATTTTAATAATTGTTGTTGGTTTTTTAGGTTATTTAATTTTCAAATTTACATCTAGATTTAATTATTTTTTAGGAAAACAAGTTAGTGACGCTACAGAAAAAAAAATTGACATTATGCTCCAGAGTTTTGGAGGAATAAAAGAAATTATAATTTACAACTCAACAAACTTTTTTAAAAATATTTTTAATATCCAAAATGAAAAATTGTAAAAGGCAAAACAAAATAACTCAATTATAGTATCTTTACCAAAAATTTTTATTGAATTTATAATTTTTGCATCATTTTCTTTTGCAATTCTAGCATTATTTTATCTAGGTCTAAATACTAGTAACTTATTTGCGCAAATGAGTTTTTTGGCGATAGCTTTAATAAGAATAGCTCCTTCATTTTACAGAATTGTCGTTTCCCTTCAAAGATTAAAGTTTACAGAAGTGCCAATAAATAACATTTTTTTAAAATTGAAAGATACACAGCCATTTAAAGAAAAAAAGTTATCATCCAATTTAATCTCTTTTGAAAAAATTAAATTCAATAACGTTTCATTTAATTTCAAAGAAAAAAAAATCTTTTCTAATTTAAATTTAATAATAAATAAAAATAATTTAATAGGAATTCATGGTGAGAGTGGGGTGGGTAAAACAACCTTCATAAATTTAATAACTGGATTGTACTTTCCAAGCTCTGGAAAAATTTTGTATGATGATTTAGAAATTTTAAATAGTATAGAAGAATGGAGGAATATAGTTGGTTTCGTCCCTCAAAACGTATTTATTTCAAATGATACTCTAAAAAATAATATAGCTTTTGGAATTAAAGAATATCAAATAGACAACGAAAAAATATTAAAGGCGATTAAATTATCTGGATTAAATAATTTTGTAGAAAGCAATAGTAAAGGAATTGAATTTATTTTGGGAGAAAATGGATCAAAACTTTCAGGTGGACAAAGACAAAGAGTTGGAATTGCAAGAGCTCTTTACAAGAATTCTAAATTACTAATATTTGATGAGGCTACAAATTCATTGGATGAGAATACAGAAAAAGAGGTCATAAAGAATATATATAATCTAAAGGACAAATTTACCATTATTATAATAAGTCATAATAAAAAAATTATAGATCAGTGTGATATAATATATAAGATTGAAAATTTTAATCTTTATAAAGATAAATAGTTTGATATAGAAATTTATTATGGATCTTGCAAATATATTTAATAATGAATACGTAATAAGCACTATTTTGTTATCGTTAAGTGGTTTCATTATTAGATTTTCATTGGTTATATCGGGTCAAAGATGGGCAAATACATACCATCATTTGGCAAGTTATATAATATTACCTGTTGTGGGATATTTTATAACGACTATTATAAAAGGAGACTTGGCCTTATCATTAGGTATGATAGGTGCTCTATCAATTGTAAGATTTCGAAATCCAGTAAAAAATCCTTTTGAGTTAGTCATGTTCTTTTCGCTAATAACATTAGGTATTGTGGCCACTGTTTCAAGAAATGTTTTTATACTATTTCTTGTGTTTTTGGTCTCGGTTATCTTGATTATTAAAATAATTAATGATCTTTCTAGTAAACTTGGTTTTTCTTTTTTTCAAAGTTCGTTTGATGATGGAAATCAAATATATATATTGAGCATCGAAGCTAATAATAAAATCGAAGCAGTTGCGAATAATAAAAATTTAATATTTTTTGATTTTGATGTAGATAAATCAATATTTATATATAAATTGAATTTTTCGGATAAAGATAAACTGTTGAACTTCAAGTCATCTTTGGAAAATATTTCAGCAATAAAAAAAATTACTGCTGACTTACAAATGTAAAGATGTACAATGTTATAAGAATTTGTATTCTTTTATTTCTTATATTTGTTGCAGTTTTAATTTCTAAAATAAATTTTAATAAGACTGAATTAGCTAATTGCAATAGTTTAAGTAATTTAGATCAAAAATTAATTGATATAAATAATTTCTCTAGTTTTGAAGCTGATTTAGAAATAGACGATTGGAGAAAATGGCAATTAATAAATATAAAAGACCTTATTAATTATGATACTTTCAATCAATTCACAAACAGGACCAGAGTAAGTGGAACTATAAACTTAAGAAAAGTTTCTGGAAAAATTATCAATTGCAAATTAAAAGTAGCTTTGAGGCCACATGGAGATCAAAAGGATCATAGAGATGGAAATTATTTACCTAGCTTGCAAGTTAAAATCATTGATTCAAATTTATTTGGCATTACTGATTTTTTGCTATTAAGACCCAAACAAAGAGGATATTATAACGAAGTTTTTGTCACCTCTCTCATGAGAAGCATAAACTTATTGGCGCCAAGAACTTCTATGGTGTCAATTAATTTTAGCAATAAAAACTACAGTTTTATATTTCAAGAAAAAATCAGAAAAGAATTTCTTGAATTTTCAGGTTTTAAAGAAGGGCCTATAATAGAAGGAGATGAAAGGTTTGTATTTAACCAAGGAGATGTTCCTTTTGTAAACCATAGAATTTCAAATATTAATTATGTAAAAAGAAGCAAAGAAAATGAATACAATTCTGAATATTCTCTATCTGTATTGAATTTCTATGGATCTACTCATAATAGCTCAATTCATAGAAATTGGCTTGTGGATTATTATAACTTGGCTTTTTTAAATAAAAGAGAGGACTTTATTGATTTAGACATTTTTGATGCAATAATGTTTGCAACAGACAGTTTAGCAGGTCTTTCTGTTCAAGATAGACGATTTTATTATAATCCAGTGGATAATAAATTTTACCCAATTTTCTATGATGGTATACCAAAACTAATCGATAAATCAAAAAAATTTATTCCAAGAAAAGTAAGCACTAATAATTTAACTGAAATAAAAAAGGAATATATATCCTTTACTTTACCATCAATGTTTTCTGGAAAGGTGTCTTACTCTGCTAAAAAAGGATCATCTAAAGCATTAAAACTAATAGAAAATTTAAATTCCGAAAAACTTAATAATGAAATAATTAAATTAGGTTTAAAACTTGAAAATAATGAGTTAGAAAAAATATTAGAAGCTTTAAAAAACAGATTAAAAAAAATTGATAGTTTTGAAGCGAAGAAAATATTTGATTTTAGTGAGCCTAATAAAAATATTTTTAAAAATTATTTTACCAAAAGATATATAAATGAAAAAATTATTTTCTATTCTGAATATGAAAAAAAATATTATTTATGTGAAATAAATTTTAAAAATTGCACCTTAGAAAATAAAAATAATTTTAATAAAGCAAAATTATTGTCTCAAGAAGCTAAGTTTAAAAATAAAAATGTTATTTTTACAGGAAAAAAACTAACAAAAAACTTATTCACCGGATGGTATTTTAGTGAAAATAATTCTAATTTTAATAAAAAGTTTATTTCTGACTTCGAACTACAATACTCCAAAGGTATCTCAATTGAAACAGATAAAAAAAATAAAATTATTAAAATTGAAAAAAAATTTCCAAATTCAAGAGTTTTAATTTTAAATCAATCTGTAGAGGATTGGACTTTTATTTTCCAGGATAATACTGATCAATTAGATTCATATAAAAAATCAATTTTTAAAGATATTTATGGAAACACTGGATGTATTACGTTTTATAATTCTCAATTGAAAAACTTGAATTTTTTAATTTCGAATTCAAAATGTGAGGATGGTATAAATTTTATAAATTCCAAAGGATCAATTAATTCTATAAATTTGGAAAACTCAATTTCTGATGCTGTAGATTTTGATTTTTCACTTTTAGAAATAAACAAAATAAATATAAGTAATTCTAGTAACGATTGTGTCGATTTTTCCTTCGGTAAATACAAGATAAATTATCTTCATTTGAAGAATTGTGTTGATAAAGCAATATCAATAGGTGAAAACTCAAATGTTGATATCAAAAATGTAGATATTAATTTTTCAAATATAGGTGTTGCTTCAAAAGATAGTTCTCAAACCAAAATTGATCAATATAACCTAGAAAACGTTAAGTATTGTTTTTCTGTTTACAATAAAAAACAAGAATTTTTTGGATCTAATTTAGAGGTAAATTCCGGTAATTGTAAAAACTATATTCAAGATATTGATATAGATAATATGTCAATTTTTAAAAAAGATGGAGAAATAATTAAAGAGGGAAAAATCAGTTCAGAAATTAATATAAATGATTTTGTTGTTGAAAGTAAAGTAGATTTAATTAGAGAAGTTAGTCATATTAATGATGATAAAACGTATAATGCAGTAATTGAAATTTCGAAAAATACAAATGCTAAATGGGAAATTTCTAAAATTAAAAATCAATTTGAACAAGAATTTTACAAGGGTAAACCAAGAATTATTAATTACAAACCTTACCCAGCAAATTATGGAATAATTCCACAAACGGTCTTGCCTATTAATTCAGGTGGAGATGGAGATCCATTAGATGTCTTTGTAATTGGAGAGCAAATTTTACGGGGAGAAATTATAAAAATAAGACCTATTGCAACCGTCAAAATGTTTGATTATGGAGAAATGGATGACAAAATAATTGCAATAAAATCAGATGATAAAAAATTTAAAAATATAAAATCTCTTGAGGATATAAAAGCAATTTACCCAAATGAAATTGAACAGCTAATTTCATGGCTCAAAAGTTATAAGGGAAAAAATATAGTTAATATTATTAAAATAGAAAATTTAAATTTTACAAAAGAGCTAATAGATTATGCTAACAAAGAATATACTAGAAAGGGTATTAGCATTAGGTAATTCATGAGTTATAGAATAGAAGAAAAAATTTTGCTTAACAAAGACAGTCATATAATGATTTCAAATTTTTTAAAAAAAAATTCAGCACAAATTTTATACGATGATAGAAAAGTAGAAAGTATATATTTTGATAATAGGAGCTTTCAAATGCACAAAGACTCAGAGGAAGGCATTGTTCCAAGAAAAAAAATTAGAATAAGAAGTTACTCAGATAGCAAAAAAAAAAATCTAGAAAAAAAAATTTCTAGTGTTGAAGGTAGGTTTAAAACAAGTTTAGAGATTAATGATAATAGTTTTGATTGTTTTATAAAATCTGGTTACTTTGATAAGGAATATGGATTTTGTTTTCCAGTTGTCGAGGTTTCTTATATTAGAAGCTATTTGCAAGTATTTTCTAAAAGAATAACAATCGATAAAGAGATTAAATTTATTGATTATAGATTTAAGAATCAAATACAAATAGATCAGAATATTCTTGAAATAAAAACAGATAAAAATGACTCGATTGATAGTCTAAATTATCTTTTTCCATTTAAAAGAAGTAGATTTTCAAAATATAGCGAAGCAATAAAAAAATTAAAAATTAAAAATTAATATTTTAATTTATTATTTATTAATTTCATCAGTTTATCAGATGTTTTTGTAAGAGAAGTTTGAAAATTACTTTCAATTTGAATTAATGGGTTTTTTGGAAATTCGGGCTTAATGTTGACGCCCCAAATTTTCTCATTTTTTCTAGAATATAATTTTTTTTTTTTATTTTCAATTATTTCTTTAAGATCTGATTTTATAAAAATCTCAACATAATTCTCTATAGTTTTTTTATTCTTTTTTCTTACACTTTCAAATAGTGATATTGTAGAAAATATTAAATTTATTTTTTGATCAGTTATAAATTTATAAAATTTCAGTTTTGTTTTAGAAAATTCTAATCTATCTTTTTTTTTATATTTATAAAAATTTGTTATATATCTCAAATCATCACCACTCATTATAATAGTTGGACCATATTTTTTTTCCACTCTATCCTTAATTAAACTTGCTATCGTCGACTTTCCTGAGCCTGATAAACCTGTGATCCAAAAAAGAATACCTTTTTTTTTATTAATTTTCATATTTACTTAATAAAATATTATTAATTGATATAATTTTTGATATTAAATTAACTATGCCACAAAACATTAAATTATCTAGCCTTGAATTAGAGAGAATAATTATATCAAATAAAAATAGATACAAGTTAAATGTAAAAGAAAAAAATGAGATTAAAGAAATTTTATTCAAACAAAATATATTAATAGTAGGGGCATGTGGATCTATAGGAAGACCCTTTGTCAAAGAAATATATAAATTTAATTTTAACAAAATTTTTCTATTAGATAAAAATGAAAACAATCTAGTTGAACTTAATAGAGATCTTGTTTTTTTAAATAAAAAAAAAATATATAAAACAGAATTTGTCTGTACTGACATTACCTCAATCAATTTGGACAATTTTTTAAAAGACAATAAAATTACCCAATATTACAACTTTGCTGCAGTTAAACATGTTAGATCTGAGGAATATATAGACTCTATAAAATATATGTTTAAGACTAATTCCGATAAATTCTGTCCGCACAAAAAAAATTATCTTAAAGTATTTTTTTCAATTTCAAGCGACAAAGCGGTTTTACCACAAAGCTTACTTGGGATTTCAAAATATTTTATGGAGCAAAAGTTAAGTAAATTTGCCAAGATAAACAGATCTTGTTTTGTATCGTCAGTAAGATTTGCAAATGTATGTTTTTCTGAGGGTAGTTACCTTAAGTACGTTAAAGAAAGAATTGAAAAAAAACTTCCATTCGGACTACCTCTAAACGTAAAGAGATTTTTTATTACTCACGATGAAGCAATAAGTTTATGCTTAAAATCTGTTTTAAAGAAAAATAAAAATATGATTTTGATGCCAAGTAATAAGTTATTAAACAAAGATTTTACGCTAGCTTTTTTAGCAAAAAAAATAGCAAGCGTTTATGGATATAAACTAAAATACACAAATAAATTTACTAAAATAAAAAATCGCGTGTACCCAGTTATTATATCTAATAAAAATTTAGTGGGACAAAAAAATTATGAAGAGTTTTTCGATAAAAAAAATGACACAATTATCTATGATAAAGATCTTAAAACTATGAAAATAAAATTAAATTCAAAAATTAATGTTTCTTCAATAATTAAAGATATTCAACATAAAAAAAATAAATTAGAAATAATTAAAATAATCAAGAAGAAAATTAAAACTTTCAATCCTCAAAAAAAATCTATTAAGGTGAGCCACTTGATATGATAGTAAAAAATTTAATTAATTTAAAAAAAAAACTAAAAAAAAAAAATTTGGAATTACATACTCCATTTTTTCAAAATATTGACTACAAATATACAAATGAGGCAATAAAAAGTTCGTTTGTTTCTACTCAATCTGGAAAATTTTTAAAATATTTTAAAAATGAAATTTTACGAATAACAAAATCAAAATATACTATATTATTAAATTCTGGAAGCAGCGCTATTTTTTTAGCTTTAAGATCAATTAACTTAAGAAAAAATGAAGAAGTTTTACTCCCTACTTTAAATTATATTGCAAATGCAAATGCTGTAAAATCTTTAAATGCCATACCTCATTTTATAGATAGTGATATGAATAATTTGGGCATAGATATTCAAAAACTTAAAACTTATTTAAAAAAAAGTTTTAAAGTTGTAAAAAAAAAAACTGTTAATATTAAATCAGGTAATACAGTTTCTTGCTTGATAGCAACACATATATTTGGCATCTCATGTAATATTGATGAGCTAGCAAGCCTTTGTAAAAAATATAATATTAAATTAATTGAAGATGCTTCAGAGGCATTAGGAAGTAAATATAAAAAAAAACATCTTGGTACTTATGGCGATATAGGCATATTAAGTTTCAACGGTAATAAAATTATAACAAGTGGAGCCGGAGGAGCATTAATGACAAATAATACTAGAATACATAAAAAAGCTGAACATTTGTCTCAAAATGCAAAAATAAAACATAAATGGAAATACGAATATGATGACTTGGGTTATAATATTAGAATGCCAAATTTAAATGCAGCATTAGGATTGGCTCAAATAAAAAAATTAAATAAATATATAATAAGTAAAAAAAAGTTGTTTAAAATTTATGAGAAAATTTTTCTGAAAAATGCAATGTTTAAAATTTTAACCCCACCAAAAGACCTTACTTGGAATTACTGGCTAATTACTATTTTAATAAAATCAGAAAATTTAAAATTTAGAAATAACACGATTATGAAACTTAACAAAAAAAATATTAATGTTAGGCCAATATGGCAACTAAATCATAAGATATCTTTATATAAAAATTACCCTAGAATGAACTTGTCTAATGCTGAAAAATTAGAAAAAAAAATAATCAATCTACCAAGCAGTGCACATTTATTGTTAAATGATTAAAAAAAAATTGAAAAATATATGTATCTTAGGTTCCGGAGGACACGCAGTATCTTGTATTGATTTAATTGAAAGTACAAAAAAATATTCAATATTTGGCATAATCACAAAGACAAAAATTTATAATAATAAATTTTTAGATAAATATAAAATTATTGGATCAGATAATGATTTTCTGAATATAATTAAACAATGCAAAAGTATAGTTATTGGTATTGGATCTTACAAAAACTTAATACTAAGAGATAAATTATTTAAAAAATTAAAAAAAATTGGCTTTGAACTTCCTATTATTTGTTCACCTAAATCTTATGTATCTAATAATGTATTAATAGGTGAAGGCACTCAAATATTCCATGGTGTTACAATTAATAAGAATTCAGTAGTTGGTAAAAATTGTATTATAAATTCTCACTCACTAATTGAGCATGATACATACATAGATGATAATGTTCAGGTTTCAACAGGAGTTATTATTAACGGTGGTTGTAAAATTGAAAAAAATTCATTTATCGGGTCAGGAAGTATATTTAGAGAAAATTCAAAAATAAAAAAAAATTCTTTTATAAAAATGGGATCCATAATTAAAAAATGAAGATAAAAATAATTGCAGAGGCTGGCGTAAATCATAATGGAAAATTACTTAATGCAAAGAAGATTGCGCTGTTAGCAAAAAAAGCAGGCGCTGACTATGTTAAATTTCAAATTTTTGATGCAGATTATATTGCTTTAAAAAATTTGAAAAAAACAAATTATCAAAAAAAAAATTCAAAAAAAAATACTGAAAACCAATATCAAATGTTAAAAAAACTATCTTTATCTCACTTCGAGTTTAATAATCTTATTAAATATTGTAAAAAAATAAAAATTAATTTTTTAGCTTCAGTTTTCGACATCAAGAGTCTGCAATTTTTAAAAGAAAAAACAAATGTAATAAAAATTGGTTCATCAGAAATAACTAATTTTTTTTTACTTAAAGATATAGCTAAATTAAATAAAAATTTAATTATATCTACTGGCATGACCGATTTCACTGAAATCAAAATGGCACTAAAGCTTTTATACAACTATGGTCAAGATAAAAAAAAAATTGTTTTGTTGCATTGTAACTCGGCTTATCCAACACCACTATCTGATGCAAACATTTTAACAATGAAAAAATTGAAAGAAGAGTTTAAACTTAGCACAGGATATTCAGATCATACTATTGGTTTAGAAACTTCCTATGCCGCCGCAGCTTTAGGAGCTAGTATTATTGAAAAGCACATAACGCTAAACAAAAAAATGAAAGGACCCGATCATAAAATTAGTCTTAATTTTGAAGAATTTAAGAAAATGGTTTTGGGAATAAGAAATATTTCTAAAACTTTAAAAATAAAGTCAGGAAAACTTACAAAAAGTGAAAAAGAAAATTCAAATTTAGTAAAAAAATTTTTGGTAGCAAAAAGATTTATTAAAAAAGGTGAAAGATTTAATTTAAATAATCTTACTGCCAAAAGAACCGGTGGCGGGATTCAATCTATGAAAATTAAACTAATTTTGAACAAAAAATCAAAAAAAAATTATAAGATAGATGAAATAATAAAAATTTAATGAATAAAAAAATTATTTTTATTAGTACTAGCCGAGCTGATTATAATTTAATTAGAGGTTTATATAATATTATCAAGTTACCCAAAAGTTATGTAAAGAAACTTATAGTTACAGGTACATCTGTAAGTAAAAAATATGGTTATGATAAAACAGAATTTTCACATATAAAAAAAATATTTGTAAATTTAAATTCATCATCTGAATTGATGTTACCCAGAATAATATCAAATTACTTTATAAAATTTTATTTTTTATTAAAAAAGCAAAATCCTAATTATTTAATTCTTCTTGGGGATAGATATGAGACTTTAGTGTTAGCTTTCACCGCAAAAGTATTGGGGATAAAAATTTTACATTTTCACGGTGGAGAAAAAAGTTTTGGTTCAATGGATAATGAGTGGAGAAATATTATTAGTAATCTTTCAGATTATCATTTTGTATCACACAGTTTATACAAAAAAAATTTGATTAAAATGGGTATTAAAAGTAATAATATTTATAATGTAGGAGCAGTTGGAGCATATTTATTAAAAAAATATAAATCGAAAAAATTAAAAATTGCTAATAATTATAAAAAAAAAATAATTGTTACTTTCCACCCAGCTACAAAGAATTTAAAAAAATCACGTGAGGAATTTAATGAAATGATTAATTCAATAACAAATTTAAATAATTTTTATTTTTGCATCACATATCCAGGACATGATAGTGATTCTGACGATATTATAAAAAAGCTAGATAAATTGAAAAGAAACTACAAAAATATAGATGTTATTAAAAAAGTATCAATTAATTCATTTTATAACTATCTAAAAAATTTTGATTTATTCATGGGTAATTCCTCCTCAGGGATAATTGAATCTGCAAGTGCAAATATACCTTTTTTAAATATTGGCATTAGACAGAAAGGTAGACTTAAATCAAAAAATGTTTTTGATGTTAATGGCAAGAGTAATTTAATAAAAAGATCAATTATTAGTATTTTAAAACTTAAAAAAAAAAAATATAAAAATATATATTTGAATAAGAACTTTGAAAAAAAAATTAATCAAATTATAAATACAAAACTACTATGAAATATTTTAAAAAAAGTGAAATATCAAAATGTATAATTGATATTAATTCATCTATTAAAGATGTTATTGAAAGCTTATCAATTTCAAGTATGCAAATTTGTCTTGTAACATCGAAAAATTCATATTTAGCAGGTGTTTTAACCGATGGAGATGTTCGTCGAGGACTTTTGAAAGGATTAGATTTGAATTCAAAAATAGAAAGTTTAATTAAAAGATCTCCCTCAGTAGCAAAAACAAACTCTTCACTTTTTAGCATAGAATTTGTTATGAGCTCAAAGTCTTTATTACATGTACCAGTTGTTGATGATGATTATAAACTGAAAGGACTTTATACTGTTGACTCCTATGGAAATTTTAAAAAGAAAAGTAATCCTGTCTTAATTATGGCAGGAGGATATGGAAAAAGATTATTACCGTTTACAGAAAATTGTCCTAAACCTATGTTGGATTTAAATGGAAGACCTATACTAGAACATATTATAAACAATTTATCCAATCAAGGGTTTAATAGGATACATATCGCATTACATTATTTAGGCGATAATATTAAAGCATATTTTAAATCAGGTAAAAAATTTGGAGTTAATATAAAATATATTGAAGAACAAAAGCCACTCGGCACCATTGGTGCTTTGGGTAAAATTCAATATAAGGGAAAAGAGCCCATTATTGTGATCAATGGGGATGCGCTTACATCACTTGATTTTAGTCAATTGTTAAGTTTTCATAAAAAAAATAAGTCTTATGCTACCCTAGCAGTGAAAGAAATTAAGTCTTTCAATCCTTATGGAGTTGTGAATGCCAAGGGCCTCAAACTTCATAGTTTCAGTGAAAAACCTATAAATAGAATTAATATTAATACAGGTATCTATGTTTTTTCCCACAGATCTAAAAATATATTAAAAAAAAATAAAGGCTCAATAGACGCACCAAAATTTCTCATTAATTTAAAAAAAAGAAAAAAAAATGTTGTAATTTTCCCAATACATGAAAATTGGGATGATATTGGAGACAAGCAAAGATACTTAGAAATGAAAGGTAAGAATAAAATCTGAGAAGCCTAATCATAATTACTGCTAGACAAGGTTCAAAAAGGTTGAAATATAAAAATATACTATATTTAAAAGGCATAAGATTGGTTGAGCATACTCTTAAATTTGCCTTAAAAAACTTTAGTAATAATAAAATTTTACTATCAACTGATTCCCCTTTAATTAGAAGAATAGGAAAACAATATAAGGTTTTGAGTCCATGGCTTAGACCATCAGATATTTCAACGGATTCATCTTCATCATTAGATGTTATTTTGCATTCCGTAAAGTGGTACGAAAAAAATTATAATAAACTTGATTATATAATTTTATTACAACCTACATCACCTTATAGAAATAAATTTACATTAAATAAATGTGTAAATGAATTTTTAAAAGAAAAATGTTTTACAGTTAAGACAATTAAAATAGATATTAATAAGAAAAAGGAAAAAAAAATTTTGTATTTTAATAATACTTGTTCTCCAAATGGATCTTTTTATATAATTCCAAGAAAACACATTTTTTTAAAAGAAATTCACAAAAATCAAATAAAACACGTTTTAATTTTAGATAAAAAGGAAAATATAGATATAGATAATTTGAATGATTTTTTAGAAGCAAATAAATATTAATTTAACTTCTTTTTCTGCCTAAAAAAGTAAAATGATGTTCACTGCGCGTAAGCGACTCTAACTTTAAATCATATGATCCAACTGCTAATTTTTTAAATATTTTAAATTTTTCTACAAGTTCATTTTCGTTTTTTGTAAAATTAATATAGTGTGAATGATTGATTAAATTTTGTCGTTTACTGTAACCTTTATCTTTTGAAACATTTACTAAAGTCATGCCAGACTTATCAATTTTTTTATTCGAAAATGACTTAAAATAACTATTTTTTGTGCTCATCATTGTAAAAAAAACCATACCATTTTTCTTTAAAATTTTATTTAAAGAAATCAGTCTTTCATTTAAGTCTTTATTATTTAAATAGTACAATGTTTGAATACTTATAATTAAATCAAACTTTTTATTAAATAAATTTTCTCCTTTTTCATATGTGCTTTTAATAATTTTAAATTTACCTTTTTTTGGATATTTTTTTTTTGCATTCTTTATACTTATTTCTGAAATATCTACCCCGTGCGCTGTGTAACCATGTGCTTTTTCAAAATATTTTATGTTGGCACCTTCTCCGCAACCAAAATCTAAAACCGTCAATTTTTTTTTTTTGTCAATATACTTATCTAATAAATATGGTTTTAGTCTAAATATGAAACTCTCAACATTCGGAGAATGGTACTCTCTATTCCAGTAATTATAATTTTGTTTTAAATAAGAACTCATTTTATTGATGAAAAAAACTTAATAATGATTTAATTCGTAAATACAATAAAAATAATTTATTTTTAATATAATTATATTATTAATTAGATACAATTAAATAGAAGTTTAATTTTCAATGAAAAAAAAATTAATATTTGCATCCAGCACTCCTAGATCTGGTGGAACGCTTTTAACAAATATAACATCTTTACACCCAGATGTATTAATAACAAAAGATTTAATTCATTATTTTAGATATATTTATAAAAAATATAGTCCTATAAAAAAAAAAAAAATTTACATAAAT
>MDTA01025665.1_pt1 | contig 26205 bp, 14 predicted proteins | sample 811151 | NCBI WGS metagenome assembly MDTA01 (sample SAMN05326648, study PRJNA326480) | marine metagenome | isolation source: seawater | place: Indian Ocean: South | collected 2010 | reverse complement strand
GTACGGCTTTCCTAGGAATCACCTTTGGCTGCGCACGGTGTCACGATCACCCGGTTGACCCGATGAGCACAGAGGAATACTACCAGTTCACGGCTTTCTATTTCGATCAGTTCAGCGAGGCTCCCAAGGCCTCCAGGAAGAAAATCGAGCTTGTAGTCAAGGAGCCGCGGGTGCTGCTGAAGGGAAGCTGGCGCTCGCCTGGGAAGGTGGTGTCTCCCGGATTCCTGCAGGTGCTCATGAGAAAGGATGCGGGGCATTGGCTGGGAGGGGCACAGGGAAAACTGGAGGGTCTCGGCCAGTGGCTTGCTGATCATGAGAATGGGGCAGGGCAGTTGCTGGCCCGGGTAATTGTCAACCGGCTCTGGCACCACCATTTCGGCCAGGGGCTGGTGAAGAGTCCCAATGACTTCGGGAATCTTGGGTCCGAGCCTAGTCATCCCCGGTTGCTGGATTTTCTCGCCCGGAGCCTGATCGAGGGTAACTGGCAATTGAAGCCGCTGCACCGGATGATCGTAACCAGTGCTACTTATCGTCAGTCATCATCGACAAGCCCCGGGTTTCTTGAAAAAGATGCCGATAACGTCCTCTTGTGGCACCGAAGGCCCCAGCGTCTCGAGGCAGAAGCCATCCGGGATCAGCTTCTTTCGGTTGCCGGAGTCCTGCGCAGGGAGATGTTTGGACCAAGTATATCGATTGGAAACTACAAAACCGAAGTGCGGGACGAGCCTTCGAGCTGGCGGCGATCCATTTATCTTCAGGCCCATCGGTCAGCAAAGCACCCGACCTTGAGCCTGTTTAACCCTCCTGACATGAGTCGTAGCGTGGGAGCTCGTGCCACGGGAGCCAATCCGACAGGGGCGCTCTTCGCCTTGAATGCCCCCTTTGGATGGGAAATGTCCGAGCGGTTGGCGAAGCGGATCGAGGAGGAGGTGGGTGATGACCGGGATCAGCAGATTGAGCATGCTTATCTTCTTGTTCTTTCCCGGTTGCCGGGCAAGGAGGAGCGACAGCTTGGGAGAGAGCTTTTGTCGGGAGAGCCAGGGCGCCGGCTGGTGAATTACTGCCATCTTCTTCTTGGATTGAATGAATTCATCTATGTCAACTAGATCTCAGGTGTCGTGTCGGCGGGAGTTCCTGGGTCACCTCAGTCTCGGGGGGATCGCGGCAGTTTCACATCTGGCTTCATCAGGCAGGGCGGCTCTCCCTGTCGTGTCTCCGCATCATCGCTCCAAGGCGCGCAACGTGATCCTGCTCTTCATGTGTGGTGGGGCTAGTCACTTGGAGACTTTTGATTACAAGCCGCAGCTTAAGAAATGGTCGGGTAAACGGGCGGATGAAATTTTCAGTGCCGGGGAGTTACGGGGGTTCAATCCCGAAAAAACTGTGGAGGGGTGCAGGATTCTTCCTCCGGTGTTTGATTTCAGTCAGCATGGTCAGTCCGGGGCCTGGCTCAGTGAGATCTATCCCCGCCTCGGTGAGGTTGTTGACGAGATAGCCTTCCTGAAGGCGGTTCATACCGATTCAGCGATTCACTCGGTGGGTGAGACGATCTGGCATACCGGGCATGCACGGCCAGGTTTTCCGAGTATGGGCTCTTGGGTGACCTATGGTCTTGGATCCGAGAGCGCGGACCTTCCTCCCTATGTTGTGATGAAGGACGGAATCTCAACTGCTGGAGACGTGGTTTTCCAGCAGGGAATGCTTCCGGGGAGGCATCAGGCAGCAGTGGCAAGAGTGGAAAGCGGCAAGCCTCCCTTTCCCTATCTGGATCTTCTGCCGGGAGTCAGTCCTCAACGGCAGCGGGAACATCTTGCCGCACTCAACCGGTTGAATCGCCTTCATAGTGATCGCCATCCGACTCAACCGGAATTAGCCGGTCGAATTGAAGCGCTGGAAATGGCATGGAAGCTGCAGCAGTCGGCAGAATCGGCCTTTGATCTCTCAAGGGAGTCTGCCGGAATGCATGCGCTATACGGAGGTAACCAGTTCTCAAGGCATTGCCTTACCGCACGACGCCTCGTTGAATCCGGAGTGCGCTTCGTCGAGATTTTCGACGGGGCCAAGGGGAGAAAGTGGGATGCTCATGGGAATCGGGGAGGGCTTGTTGGCAATCACCGGGATAACGCTGGTCGAACCGACCAGGGTATCACGGCCCTCATTCTGGACCTGAAGGCACGTGGCATGCTGGAAGAGACGCTCGTAGTCTGGGCAACGGAATTTGGAAGGACTCCATTTGAGGAGGCCAACCGGGAGGCCCGGCTGGGTCGTGGGCACCATCACAAGGGGTTCACCCTCTGGATGGCGGGAGGAGGGGTGAAAGGTGGAACGAGTCTTGGTGCCACTGATGAGTTCGGAATGCACGCCGTGGAGAAGGCCGTCCACGTTCACGATGTGCATGCCACGATCCTGCACCTTCTGGGGCTAGATCATGAGAGGTTGACCCTGCGCCATAACAGCCGGGATGTGCGCCTGACAGATGTATTCGGCAAGGTGATTCACGAAGTCATCGCCTGAAGACCGGTTATTTGAGCCACTCAGGGAGTCCATCGGCATCAATGTTCCAGGCCTTCGTGGAGGCGAGTTCAAGAAGTCCCTTCATCCCGCCGTATTTTGCTGCTCCTGGCATGAGGTCGGGATGGCGAATATCGGGGACCTTGATGAATTCGAAGCCGGATGACTCGATGGCGGTGCGATGAATGGCTTTGCCTGCAAGAAAGTTTGCGGCGGCTGCCCAGTGACCGGATCCCTTGAGTCCTACCAGAGAGATTTTCTTCGCTCCGTGCGTATCGTCCTGAATCATCCTGACGGTGCTCAGGATATCCTGCACCCTGTGTGCGAAGAGCGGTCGATTGTAGCCCAGGGTGTAGCAAGCCGCTTCCCGGGGGTTCTTGACGCGCCGGGTTTGCAGAAGGGGACCATGTTTCTTGAGAAACTCCCCCTGAAGAAAGAGGTCGATGCCACATACCGAGATTCCCTCTCTCAGAAGGGCCTGGACTTCCGGGAGAGGAGTGCCCTCCTTGTCATAAAGTCCAGATTTTCCCTGTGGGCTCAGGAAGATTGCAGCCTCGCTTTTCCAGTTTTTCGGGTAGAGCCAGATTACCGGGACCTGCTGTCCAAGGGCTGTGTTGTTTTGAAGGCCCGGCATTTCAAGATAGGACCCCCTGTCCTTCTTGTCGGTCAACTGCCACTCCACTTCCCCGGTATCCTGCAAGCTTGTGCCAAGGATGGTCCTCCATCCCTGACGGGCAATCTCGGGGTCTCTGGAGATCTTGGCGCTGGACTCGGCAGCCAGACTGGCAAGAAGACCGCGCTCAAATTCATCCCCGCCCGCTGGTTTTGGGTGATCCGCGTCAAAAACGGTGAGATCCTTCTCGGTGAGAAGTGTGTGTGGACGTTCCCTCTCCGGATTGGCAACACCGAGATTGAGGTGCTCGTTGAACCATTTGTACATGGCCTGCCGGGAAGGAAGATTGTAGTTGTGCTTAAACTCGATTCGGTCGTGAAGCATGACCCTGTCCGGAGCGCCCAGAACCTGGTAGGTTTCCCTTATCTGAGGGAATCCCTTTGCGGCCATTTCCCGGGTCCAGTCGTCGGCGGTAGTGAGGGCGAGGGGCTTGGGTGCAAAGAGGGCGGCAAAGGCGACATTTCCCTCATTGATGCGCATGAGAGTGGAATTCTCGCAGGTACACCCTCCCTGCATCGCCGTGCTGACCATGACCGCAGGCATGGAGACTGCAACCCGGGGGTCCAAGGCAGAGACAGCGAATGTCTGGGTGCCGCCTCCACTCGCCCCGGTTACCGCGATACGCTGGTGGTCGACTTCCGGCAGGCTCTGGAGAAAGTCGATCGCGCGTATGGAGTTCCACGTCTGGAGCATCATGATACTCTGGAGATGAGACTCTGCCTGCGGGCTGTAGAGGCCCCAGTTCTTCTCTGCGATCATCTCCGGCCGTTGCTTGGCGAAGCGGTGGGCGATCTGGTAGGAAATCTGGTCGTTGTCACAGTAGCCTATCATGTCATACTGCAGGACAGTGCACCCCAGGCGGGCAAGCCCGACACAGCGGGCCTGGATATGGTTACGAGCATTTCCAAGGTGCTTTTCCGCCCCCTCTGCAATCAACTTGGCAGCGTTTTTTTCACCGCAATCATAAAAGCGCGCTTCGTTCCAATGTCCATGTGGACACAGGATGCCCGGGATCTTTCCCTTGATCTTCTTGGGCCGGTAAAGGGTCCCGGTAAGCAGATAACCGGGTCTGGTTTCAAAATAGACCTTCTCGGCGGTGAAATCGCCCCCATCAACGCGTCCGTGAATGACTGCGTTGAGTGGATTCCGGTCCGGTTCAGGGTAGAGCCCAACCGCTACCTTCAGCTCGTGGCGGATTCTGGCTGCTCTTCCTGTCCATTCTTCCCTTGATTTCGGGGGGACGAATGGAAAGTGGCCATTGAGATCCTTGAGCGCTTCCAAGCGCCTGTCGGCCGGGAGGTTTTCCTCCGGCAGGGCGCGGGGTATGGCCGTGGCGCTCAGGGGAATACAGGAGATGGCGAGGGTGAGGAGAAGGCTCTTCATGTGTGCAGGTCTTAGTTGACCTTCAAAATGTGCGCGAAGCAATGACAAGTGAAGTCATGAGCAGGGGATAAAGCGCTTCTTGAGGGTTGGGTGTCATTCGCCTTGTCAAGCGCAGGAGGTTCGGGGAGCATCGCCCCTGATGAAGCGTTTTCCTACTCATTTTCTTTCCGTGGTTTCTGTGCTCGCATTTGCTCTGGCTGGTCCGGCGCTTGCCGAGAAGAAGAAGGTGGTCTTCCTCGCTGATGGAGGAAAGAACAGCAAGACTCACAATCACGTCCAGGGTAATGCGGTGCTGGCAGCGGCACTCGAGGCCAGTGAACTGGGGTTTGAGACCAGTCAATTCAAGGGTTGGCCCAAGGAGGCCGACGCCTTCGAGGGAGCGGACTGCATTGTGATCTTCTGTAATGGCGGTGGGGGCCATCTCGTGATGAAGAATCTTGAGCAGTTTGAAAAACTCATCGACAGCGGAGTAGGCCTGGTCTGCCTGCATTACGGAGTGGAGGTTCCCAAGGGAAAGGCCGGAGAGATAATGCTCAAGGGGATGGGGGGATATTTCGAAACGCATTGGTCGGTCAACCCGCACTGGGTGGCAACCATCGAGAAGTTGCCTGAGCACCCGATCACCCGGGGATGTACTCCCTTCGTTCAGAATGATGAGTGGTATTATCACATGCGCTTCGCACCAGAGATGAAGGGGGTGACCCCGATTCTTTCGGCGCATCCTCCAAAGGCCACCATGAATCGTCCGGATGGACCTCATTCAAACAATCCCCATGTTCGGAAGTCGATGGCCGCGGGAGAGATCCAGCACATTGGCTGGGCTTACGAGAGGCCCGGAGGCAAGGGGCGCGGGTTTGGTACGACTGGCGGTCATTACCACGCAACCTGGGATAGCGATAACTGGCGGACCCTGGTCCTTAATGCGATCACATGGACCTCAGGGGTAGAGGTTCCGGCAAAGGGTGTGCCCTCTGCAAAGAATCCGGTAAGCGGAGCCAAGTAGGCATTCAGGTTTCCCGCATTTGGGAAGCTCAGGTGGCCTCTTTTTGCGATGACATAAAGGGGTGAAGCACCGGCCCTTTCAGGGCATTCGCTTCTATTCTATGGATGAGACTTGCCTGAGGTAGGCCCTGTCCCTAGAGAATTGGTATGAGGTCGTCAAAGAGAGTTGCTGTTCTGCTGTTTCCGCTAATCACCCTGGGACTGCTCGTCCTCGTTGGGGGCGTGGGGAGTGCCGAGAAAGATGAAGTCCCGGTCAAGTCAAAGGCAGTAAGGGCCCTGCTGGTCACGGGAGGAGGCTACCATGACTACAAGACCCAGAAGAAGATTCTGACGGAAGGAATCAGTAAGCGGGCGAATGTGGAGTGGGATGTGTTCATGGGAGATGCAAAGCAGACCAAGGAGAAGCTTGGCCAGGAGGGTTGGGCCAAGGATTATGATGTTGTCGTCTATAATCTCTGTCATGCACACGAGACGGACGGGGCATTTGTTGAGGGGTTAGGGAAGGTTCATCATGAAGGAAAGGCCGCGGTTGTGATTCACTGCGCAATGCATTCCTATCACTGGAAGATTCCAGGGGAGACCAAGCACTGGCCTGCGATGCTGGGAGTTACTTCGCCCCGGCATGGGAGACATGCTCCCATCGAGGTGACGAATCTTGTTGAGGATCACCCTGTGATGAAAGGCTTCCCTGCCAAGTGGAAGACTCCCAAGGGAGAGTTGTATCATATCAAGAAGGTCTGGCCCACGGCCACCGTGCTGGCGAAGGGTAGTATAGACGGAGGAAAGAACTTTCATGATTGCGTCTGGTTGAACGAGTATGGGAAGGGCAAGGTCTTCGGTACGACGCTGGGACATCACAACGAAACGATGCAGGAAGAGGTCTATCTGGATCTTGTCTCACGTGGGTTACTCTGGGCCGTAGGCCAACTGGATTGATGCAGTGGGGGAATTCATGGCTTCCCGCTGCCTTCAGCGGCAGAAACAATTCCCCATTAATTCCGTGACCAGTGTTGTCCGATCCCCAGGAAATTATTAATCATGCAAATACATAAATTGATCATCGCGGGCATTTCACCCGTGGCGAGTCTCCTGTTCGCTTCCTCTCTGTCGGCGCAAACCCCCGACGAACTGGAATCCCTACGTTTCTCAGGTCCTGAACAGACTCCCTGTCCGGCCTGTATCTGTGCTGCGCCCACCGGGGAGGTGTTTGTCGGGGTCGACATGCTGGGGTCCCTTGGGAAGGGGCCGGGAAAAGGAAAGATTGTACGGTTGGTAGATGCCGATGGGGATGGTAAGCCGGAGGAAAGCACGACTTTTGTAGAGATTGATAATCCCCGCGGGCTGATTTCAATCGGGAGAAAGCTCTATATTCTTCATACCGTTATTCCAGCAAGCACAGGGAAACTGGAAGCAATGCACCTTTCGGTGTTTGAGGACAAGGACTGGGATGGAGTGGCTGACGGAAAGGGAAAGATCCTGGTGTCCGATGTGAGTCCGCCCAAGCACAACCAGGCCAGGGGAGCGGATCATACTACCAATGGAATTCGCCTGGGAATAGACGGGTGGATCTATATTGCGGTGGGCGACTTTGGAATCGTCGGAGCAAGAGGGACTGATGATACCGAGTTGACCATGCTGGGAGGTGGGGTGGTCCGAGTACGTCCTGATGGGAGTGAGATGGAGGTCTATACTCACGGGTTGCGCAATATTTACGATGTAGCGATCGACCCATTCATGAACATGTTTACGAGGGGCAATACGAACGATGGGGGTGGCTGGAATATCCGCTTCATTCATCATGTTCAGTCCGGTCAGTACGGGTACCCAATGCTGTTCAAGCATTTTACCGATGAGATTATCCCAGCGTTGGGAGACCTGGGCGGCGGATCAGGGACCGGGGCTCTTTTTCTGCAGGAGCCAACGTGGCCTGAAAAATATAATAATGTTCCCATGATGTGTGACTGGGGGAGAAGTCAGCTCATCATTCACAGGGTGACTCCTGATGGGGCGAGCTTCACCCAGAAGCCTGAAAATTTCATACGTCTTTCACAGATAGCGGACGTCGATATTGACGGGTCTGGTCGTCTGTATGGAGCGGCCTGGGATGGGGCCGGTTACTCGGGTAACCCGAAGAAGGGCTATGTCCAGCGCTATGTGCCCAAGGGATGGAAATTCCGGCCCTTTCCCGATCCGGCGAAGCTTAAGGACGGCGCTTTGGTGGAAATGCTCCGGTCGGCAAGTGCCACGGCCCGGACAGCAGCCTCCCAGCAATTGCTCCATCGTCCGGCAGCAGCAAAGGCGGTAGCTGAGGTGGCGGTGGATTCAAGTGCGACCCTGGAGTCCCGGGTTGCGGCCATTTTTACCTATAAGCAGATGGAGGGGACCAGGGCTACTCCCGGTCTGCTGAAGCTTGCTGCTGATCCCTTGGTCCGGGAGTGGGCCCTGCGGGCTCTTACCGATCGCAAGACCCAGTTGAAGGGGCTTACCAAGGATCCCTTCGTGGTAGCCCTGAAGGACAAGAATCCTCGCGTGCAACTGGCTGCTGCAGTCAGCCTGGGCCGTCTGGGAGATGCATCGGCAGCAAAGGACCTCCTGGCTGTGACAGCAATGGGAGGGGCAGAAAATCCCCCTGAAGAATCCGGTGCTCCCACATTCCAGAGTAAGGTTCTAGGAACAAAGGAAACCGTTGCTATCGATGTCGATGTATCCAAGTTCAAGGAGCTTTACCTCATGGTTTCTGATGGAGGAAATGGGACGGGGAACGATCATGCGGCTTGGTTTTCTCCTGTTTTTGTTAATGCAGAGGGTAAGAAGGTTTCCCTCAAGTCCCTCAAGTGGAAATCGGCCAAGACGGGATGGGGAAAGATTGGGTTTGGCGTGAGTGCTACCGGGGCCCCCTTGAAGACGCATGATGGGAAGAGTGCGGCGACCGGGCTTGGGACCCACGCGGATTCCCTGATCGTTTACGATGTGCCGAAGGGAGCGGTCCGTTTCCAGGCTACCGGTGGGCTGGCCTCGACTTCCCGGGGTGGGACTGTTCAGTTTATTGTTCACGATACGAGGCCGGCGAGTGGGGCAGGAGGGATGAGTAAGGAGGGAGATCACGCGACGCCGAATTCCCAGGTCCTGCTCCCCCACGTGGCGGTAAAGGCCTTGGTGGACTTGAAGGCGACAGAAGCGTGCTTGTCAGCGGTTAATACGGAACTGGGGGAGGGGGCTCTCTGGGCCTTGCGGCTCATGCATGATGCCAAGGGGGTCCGGGGCTTGATGGATCGCTACAGTTCGTCCCGAACAAACGAGGCGCGAATGGGGATTCTGACGGCTCTCCTGCGCCTTTATCACAAGGAGCTTCCCTACGATGGCTCGTGGTGGTGGGGGACGCGTCCCGATACTCATGGGCCATACTATAAGTATGACACCTGGGAAGAATCAGAGAAGATCAGGCTCTTCGTGTACGAAGCTTTCCGTAGTGGTGATCTTGCCCTGCGCAGTTCCGTTGTAAGGGCTGTTTCCAGACACCGGGTAGGATTCAAGGGGATTAATGATACGGTGGCGGCCAAAATCCCGATCAAACCCGCGGATCCCACCGTGGATCTGGCCAGTATTGCGGCGAAGAAGGGGCAGATCGGAAAGATGTCGATTGAAGACGTATTGCTGGTGCTGAAGAAGGCCAAGGGGGATCTGGCCAGGGGAAGAGAGGTTTTTTCAAGTCAGGGGTGCATTGTCTGTCATACGACTGAAAAGGGGCAGCCTCTGAAGGGGCCCTTCATGGGGCAGGTGGGGGCAGTGCTCTCACCGGAGCAGATTGCTGAATCGATTCTCAAACCTAATGCCTCTATTTCCAAGGGTTTTGCTACCGTGCAGGTAACCACCAAGGACAACAAAACGTTCGTGGGGTTTGTCACCGCGCAAAGTGCAGAGTCCATTGAGGTTCGGGATATTGCCGGTAAGGCATCGCGGATCATGGTAGACAACATCAGAGAGCGCAAAGAGCTTGAGCTCTCGATGATGCCTGCCGGGTTGGCCGACGCGTTGAGTATCGAGGAATTTGCCTCGCTGGTCGCCTTTCTGGCATCCCAGAAGGGTTGATGACGCGTTGTGATGAGACAGGAGTGGCTCTCCAGTTTCGAGGGTGTCTCCTGAAAAGTGCCACCGCTGTTGACAGGTTGGTGGATGGGACCCCAGATTGCGTCCAATCAGATGGCCAAAAAGATCGCATTCCTTACTGCTGGTGGACTTGCTCCCTGCCTTTCTTCTTCGATTGGTGGGTTGGTTGAGAAGTATAACGAGTTGGCACCCGATGCGGAGCTTATTGGTTATCTGAACGGGTATCAGGGTCTTCTGCTTGGACGAAGTATGCCGTTTCCCTCTGAGGCGAGGGAGAGGTATGATGTGCTCTACGGGTTTGGAGGCAGCCCGATTGGTAACAGCCGGGTAAAACTTACCAACGTTGAGGATTGCGAAAAGCGAGGACTGGTGCAGGCGGGGGAGGAGCCTCTGAAGGTGGCAGCAGAGCAACTACAGAAGGATGGGGTTGATATCCTTCATACCATCGGGGGGGATGATACCAACACCACTGCGGCTGACCTTGCTGGATACCTTCATGATAATGGGTATGACCTGACCGTGGTTGGCCTGCCTAAGACGGTCGATAACGATGTTTTTCCAATCGTGCAGACCCTGGGGGCCTGGACGGCGGCGGAGCAGGGTGCGATCTTCTTTGAAAATATAGCGAATGAGAATACCACCAGCACGAGGCACCTTATCATTCATGAAGTAATGGGGCGTCATTGTGGATGGCTCACCGGGGCTACTGCGGAGGCTTATCGCAAACGGCTTGATGGGTGGGAGTTCTTGCCTGGTATGCGTCTTGCCCGGGAGTGCTGGGACGTTCACGCGGTGTGGGTTCCTGAGATGGATATTGATCTCGAAGGTGAAGTGGAGCGCCTGAACAGGGTGATGGACGATCACGATTGTGTGAATCTCTTCCTGAGTGAAGGGGCAGGGATGGACGCGATCATCCGGGAAAAGGAAGCCGCGGGAGAGGAGGTGCGCCGCGACGCCTTTGGTCATGCGCGTCTCGACGAGCTTAACCCCGGGAAATGGTTTGCGACCAAGCTCAAGGAGAAGCTTGGCGCGGACAAGGTTCTCGTCCAGAAAAGCGGATACTTTGGACGCTCCGCTGCACCGAATGAGCGTGACTTGGAATTAATCAGGAAGAGTGCCTTTGCAGGTGCGGAATATGCCCTGAACGGGCAAAGTGGTGTGGCGGGACTCGACGAGGACGAGGGGGGGGCCATGTCCTGTATTGAATTTCCCAGGATCAAGGGAGGGAAGCCCTTTGATATTGATCTCCCCTGGTTTGGAGAGATGCTCGGTGAAATCGGGCAGCCAAAGGGGGCCCGGGCCGTCAATCACTAATCACGCAGGGGAGTTATCCCAGGAGTGAGCGATAGAAATTGGGGTGCTCATTCTCGAGGGTGTCCCGATCCGGGATAGGGTAGAATATTTCCCGCTCCTGGGCGGCGATCCAGAATCCGGTCCGCAGTTGGAGAAATGATATCTTCCCAAGGACGGAGTCAAGACTGATAGCCTTGGTGGATTTTTCCGGTTTGCTCTGCAACTCAATGATCTGCTCCTTGAGTTTGTGAGGATGCACATTCGGGATGGGTGAAGTGTGGAAGGGATTGGACTCAAGCTGGGTGAGGAAGTCTTCGATTACAAAATCGATCTGAGTGAACATGACCTCGGGAGCGCTCTTGGGAAGGGAGAGGTCCGTAATATATTCTCCAAAGTCGGGAGGAGACATGTGGCTCATTACGATCGCACTGAAAGGGCAGATTTCCTGATAGGTCCGGATGAAGCCGGGTTGGTGAGTACGTTCATACGGTGCCTGCTGGAGGCGAAGGACCTGACCGGACACGGAAGTCACGTAGAGATCCATGAAGGCGGAGAGGTCAATGTGTTCAAGAACCCGGTAACAGGAAATGAATTTTGTCCGTTTGGGTCTTCCGGCCTGATTGGGCACGACTTCCTTGAGTAGTTCGTCTATCTGAAAGTAATCGTGACGGTAATCATCCTGAATCTGGGCGAAGATTACCTGACCGTGGTAATAGCGGGAACTTCCCACGGTATAGTGTCTGCCGAATTCCTCAGGGCGGAGGTTTGAGGCCACCAGGGCGTAATTCGGCCACATGATGACGTAGAGGTGTTTTTCTATATCGCTGATGCGGCTATTGTTCCTCTTCGGGCAGCGGTGTCAAGAAGGTGGAGGTACTGGTTGTCGCAGGGGTGGTGCGAATAGCGTTATTGCTGGCTCTTTCTGCGAGGCATTTCATGTTCAGGCCATGATTCGTGTCTTATTGTGTATTTCCTGTGTCTTTGCGGTCCTCTCCGGTTCGCTGGGATGGGCCCACAGGACGGGGGAGGAAGGCGCAGGGGAAACCGGTATTCCGGAAGCGCGTTACACTCCGATGGCCAGAGTAATAGAGCAGTCTCTCCCTGCGGTGGCTTCTCTCCAGGTCGTGCAGGCACAGCAGGATGCCCCGGGAGTCTTTACCATGGGGGTCGGAAGCGCTTCTGTCATTCATGAGGAAGGCTATCTTCTAACCAACGATCATGTGCTATTCCGCATGCACCAGGGACAGGCCTTTCTTTCCGGTCGCTCACCCCTGCCTTTCAGGGTTATTGCGAGAATGAGCTCGGAGGACCTGGCAGTGATCAAGGTGGATAGCGGGGAGGCTTTGAAGCCCCTGCCAATCGGTCGGAGCGATGACCTGCTGCTGGGGGAGCCGGTGATAATCATCGGAAATCCGGGGGGCTTGGCCCATTCGGTCTCTACGGGCATTGTCAGTGGACTTAATCGCTCAACTGCTGTGGGGGGATCGTTTCTTCCCCGGATGGTGCAGACCAGTGCGGCAGTAAGTGGCGGTAATTCAGGGGGACCCCTGATAAATGCGCTCGGAGAGCAGATTGGAGTGGTTACTTCCAAGAAGCTCGATGGAGAGAATATCAATTTCGCGATTACCGTTGATCGAGTCAGGGAGATGTTTCCGGCTCTTCTTTCGGCGGAGTTGCGTTATGGATTTGAACTTGGTGTGGAGGTAGACATGTTCACCCTGAGTGGAAAGGTTAATGAGGTCGAAGAAGGCTCCCCGGCCGCCCGGGCTGGAGTTCAACCGGGCGATGTTGTTGTCCGGTTGAATGGGAAGGGCATTCGCAACGGAATAGACTTTCATCTGGCGCTCATTGAGAGGAAGCCCGGAGACCGGTTGCAGATGACTCTTGAGCGGGGGGACGAGACGGTCCCGGTCGAGGTCGAACTGGGAGAATTGCCTATGATGGAGCCGGTTCCAGAGGAGGGGCTGAAGAATGGCCTGAAGTATGAGGGCTTTGAAGGAAAGTGGGACGTTTTGCCGGATTTTGCTGCGCTGGAGGCTGAGGAAAGTGGCGAGGTGGAGTTTCCGACGGAGGAGGCTTACATGACGGAGGACGGGGAAAATTACGGATTACGTTTTCGAGGCTTCATCAAGGTTCCAAAGGAGGGTCTTTATACATTTTATACCGCATCAGATGATGGGAGCCGTCTCATGATAGGGGATCAGGTGGTTGTGAATAATGATGGACTTCACAGTGTCCTCAAAAGAGGAGGGCTTGTCAGGTTGAAGGAGGGAGCGCATCCCGTGGAGGTGACGTTCTTTGAGCAGGGCGGGGGAGAAGAGTTGGAAGTCTCCTGGGAAGGCCCCGGTTTTTCAACTCAGCCTGTCCCGGCGGAAGCCTGGTTCTACAGGGAATAAGCCCCCCCGTTCGTTCGGTACGAATTTCGAGGAACTCAGGGAAGGGGAGGGACCATGGTAGCACGTAACCTCATGAAAAGGGTTGCGGCCTCGTCGCTACGCAGGTCGGAGCGGTAAGTGACCCATGAGGTTCCATCGTTACGTCCGGTTTCAGCAAGAAGGGTGGTTTCGCTGCTCCAGGTCAGGAGGTCCCGGGAGATTTCCACCCGGTATTGGACATCATGCGCTGCCAGATGGCGCTGGAAACTGAAGGTCAGGAAGCCTTCGTCGTGTCCGGCAGAGATCAGGTCGGGGCCGCTGGATGGGTCGTTGTCGTCGCTTCCGAGGGCATGTTCAAGGAAGGCCGGAAGGCCATCGTTATCGTCATCGGAGAGAGGGTCCGGGCCGTCGAAGGGTTTGCTGCCCGAGGTCCCCGGGGATCCTCCCAGTCGCCAGTTGGAGGGGATACCATGGCCGAGCGGATCAAGGGGGTTGTTCTCGGCATTGTCGCTGGTATGGGCGAGTTCCAGCGCGAAGCCACGAGCGTCAGCCCCTTCGGGCCAGGGAGGATTGTTGTCGTAGACGAAGTCGTGGAGGGGGAAGGCTCCGAGGGCGAGTTTGATCCGCTCACCATCGTTTTCGAGCCGGCCCTCATCCTCATACTGGTATTCACCCGCGACAGGAAGGTTGGTGCCGTAGCGTTCCTCGAAAGCGGCGAGGTTGCGCACTATCAGGAGGTAAGCGCCCGGTTCGATGGTAGACCCGGATGCGAAGTCGAAATCTATCCCCTTGGTGAAACGCACATCGGTAAGATCGAGGGTAGAGGATCCTATGTTGTGGATCTCGAGGTATTCCAGATCATCGGGTCCGGTTGGATTATACATGATCTCGCTGATGACGAGTCCCTGCTGGTGATCACTGGCATAAGGAGCGGATGCCACGAACTGAACGGGGGCGGACCAGTGACTCCAGCGACCGGTGTTGTCCATGTGTCGGACACGTGCGCGGTAGGTTCTGCCGCCACGTACGGCGGAGGCAGGGGGGCGGATTTCGGAGGTGAAGGCTTCGAGTTCCCCGCTCTCCCACGAGGCGGACCATTCGAACGGGAAGGGTGCGTTGTCGCCGCGGCGATAAGGAGCATGCTCAGCGATCCGGTATTCCATGGCTGCGAAACTGCCGGAACTGTCTGAAAAGTCTGAGGACATGAAGCGCAGTCCATTTGCTGGGTGGTCATCCTCGCTGAGATCTGTGATGGCAGGGGTGTCCGGAATGGCTGGGTCAGCGCCGAGTTCATCGAGGTAGGCGTCACGGCCTTCCCGCCCCGAGGTTCCGCTGTCGCGGGAATTCGGAGCCATCGTGCCGCTGTCACCTCCGGTCCAGTTTCCCCCGGTAAAAGCGAACATCTTCATGTCGCGGCTGCGCAACCGGATGTCGCCATCATTCTGTGATCCTGCGGAGGCAGGAGCGCCGGTCCAGCGCAGTCGATCAGCCTGATGGAAACTGATGACCCGGTCCTGGAGCATGTCCACCAGTCCGTTTATCTGGTCAGGCTGCCAGATGAGATCCCGGATTTCCCTGACCACGTTGCGATATTCCTTATTGAATTCAGGACGATTTCCCATGGCATACTTGCAGAAGTCCTCTCCTCCGTTCCAGTTAGGGCCCCAGCTGGTGTCAGAGTCCCACGGGAGCACCTGAAGAAGTCCAAAACGTGAGCGGTCGGGCCTGAAGTAGTAGGCGCGGTTCTTGAGGTGCTCGGAAGTGTTGGGTTGAACATCATAGTGCCGTACCGCATCGACAATCGCGTGGTAGTGATACCAGGATTCCCAGTCAACGTGCTGACGCAACCAGGAATCACTCCGGTTGGGGCGGAGGTTGAATATGATGTTCTCGTAGTCGGTGCCATCCCGGGCTCCGCGGGGGGCATGGTAGCGGATGACATCCAGTCCCTCGGTTAATCCGGACTTCAGTTTGTACAGGTTGCCTTCCTCCAGATCGTGACTCTTCAGGAACCGACCGTCATAATCCTGCATGCCAAGGAGAAGCCCGTAGAAATCACCATGATACTGATCGGGTGCCTCTTCGCTGTTCTTGATCACCCGGAAGTGGAACCAGTGAGTGTTGGGGGAGGGGGTGCCGGTAGTCTTCCAGAGGATGGAGTTGGCCGATTCATAAAGGCCGAAGTTAGTGCCTCCCCGCGCGTGCATTTTATGGGAGTTCAAGGTCCGCCATCTGGTGGGATAGGCATTGCCCCACATGTCGTGGAACTGGACATAGTGCCCCCGGTTGAAGCGAAATCGAAAACTCCGTTTGCCGCGGTTTGAGTAACGGGCATTCCTCTGCCGCAGGCGATACCCGATATTGTCGTAGGCGGTGCCGTTGTAGACGAAGGTGCCGCTCCAGTTGAAAGCGCTGCGAGCGTCGTAGTTGTTCCGGGGGATCTGGTTGGAGTCGTAAGCCACGCACTGGTCGTAATCGGACTGGGTGGTGAGAAGGTGATAAGCTGGAAGGGTGTTGAGGACGCTTTCGGCCGGGTAGGTCCGGGTGGTGGTGACATAGTCCGGAATTCCATCGTAGATGAAGCAGGCGAAGTTCAGGGATTCATCGTCGAAGAAGGGAGTGGTAACCGAGGTTCCAGCAGTGTCGCTGACGGTGATTCGATAGCGAATGAGGGTTCGATTCTGATAGAGAGTGGCGGGGAGGGTCGCAGTGAAGATATTGTCACCGGCCTCGGCATCGTTCCCAAGGCCATCATCACGCATGGGAATGGTACTCCAGTTACGGAGATATGCGGGGTTGGCCTGCCGGGGCCCGGTAGGATTATTGAGAAGCTGGGAATGAGGTTTGGCGAGGAAGGCTGGAACGTAGCGCCCGGGTAGAATGAGGGCGTATGAAAGGGTGACTTCACTTATGCCGTCCGGGTCAGTGACCTTGGAGGTAATGATGGTATCTTCATCGCTGGTTGGTTGCCGGGGGGTATGTTCAACCTGACGAATATTGGGCGGAGCCAGGGCACTGAAGGCGCTGTTGGCCATCCCGGGAGTCGGAGAGGCAAGGTTTCCGTTAGTGTTGGAACTTCGCCAGGAACTCCCCAGATTGTTGTCGAGGGAGGGATTTATCAACTCCATGGAGCTTCCCTCGCCATCGGCGGCGATGGGCCAGGGAAAATCGACGTCAAAGCTAACCCGGTCAACGCGTTCACCGGAAGAGTCGACGAGGTCGATGGTCTCTCCCGCTCCGCTCAAGCCTCCGGCGTAAGGGCCCAGAACGGGCAGATCACGGGGGAGTCTCGGGAACTCAGCGCGGAGAACTGTCGGGTTTTCGGCTACTACAACGTAGTCACCTGCCTCAAGAGAGGAGTTCTCCGGGAAGGTGAACTCGACTCCGCCGGTAAGTTTCCAACCGGAGAGATTAATGGCTGGTCCAGGGCCGGGATTGTGAATTTCGACAAACTCGTTGGCGATGTAGTTGACGTCGTTATTGTAGTGGATTTCGTTTATCACCGGCGTGGCCGGAAGAGATCCGACTGGAGCAAGCAGGAGGCTCCAAAGGAGGATCAGGGAGCGGGTCGAAGGAGAAAGAGACACGGGAGAAGGGGGCGGAGGTTACGATCTATCGATGAAGGTTTTCGTCCTCTTTACCTTTATGGCCTATTGAGGAGGGCTGCAATGTATAAAACCCGAATGCGGACCCTTCGATCACGGAAAAAGGCATCAAGGTTGCTGGACCAGGATCTTCCGGGCTCCAGCAGTAGTCACGGATTTGCTGGAGCTGCCATCGGGCCACCGGATCTCGATTTGTACTCGGGCTTCGGCCTCCGAGGGGCCGAGGCCAAACCAGCGGGCGGCTTCCGATTGACCGAGATATCCAGAGCCGGCGCTGACTTCACAGGCCTGTCCAGGAATTCCTGCTCCCTTCACTGTGATCCTGGCGCCAACCGCCGCAGCGTTACCCTTTTTACCCTTGAGCCTTATTTCCAGAAGTCTGTTGCTTCGCTCTGGCCGGGCAGGCTCGGAGAAAGCCATCACGGGTGCATTGTTGACGGCGAAGACCAGTTCGGGGCGTCCGTCCCGATTCAGATCAGCAGTGGTGATGGAGGTTGCGGCACCGGGAACTCCGATGCCGCTGTTTTCCGGCCCGGAAGGAAGAAAGTTCCCCTTGCCATCTCCATGCAGTAAAAGGCTCAGCCCGGAATCGAGGAGCCCGATTTCCGGTTGGGCTCCGAAGAAGTTCTGGGCCAGCAGACAGTCGGTGAATCCGTCGGCGTCCAGATCGCTGAGGAGAACACCCTGGGCTGGTGAGAACTGAGCAGTCCGGGGCAGGTGGCGGATTGTAAAGCGAGCCTTGCCGTCATTCAGGAGGATACATGATTCGAGAGTGTTGGCCTCAAGTCGCAGTGAGTCGGAAAGCAGGTCGCCATAGAGATCTCCGAGGGTGGAGCGAGCGAAGTTCTCGAAGGTCCTGAGGCGCTTGCGAAGTATGGGCATGGCGCCGCTGGAGCAGCTGAATCCTCGCCGGGGGTAGCAGGTCTGCCCCTCGAACTTCGCTTCTACGATACGTTTCTTTCCGCTCCCATCGAAATCCCCGTAGAAGAGGAGTTCCGGTTTCTTCCGGCTAGCCTGGTAAGGCGTGTTTGTTCCCTGGTTGGTGGCTACATAATCGAGGTCGCCATCTCCGTCCAGGTCGCTAGCTGCGAGCCCCTTCCACCATCCCAGATAGCTTGCAAGACCGGATTGGGCAGTGGCCTCGACCAGTTTCCCTTCCTTGTTAAGGAAGATCTTTACTGGTCCCCACTCACAGCAGACCAGAAGATCGATCCACCCGTCACCATTAGCATCTGACCACAGGGCCCCGCTGACCAGTCCTGCGTTTTGCAGCCCCTTCACGGAGTCTGTCTGGTCACTGAATGCGGGATTTCCAGCGCTGGAGTCATTGCGCAGGAGGCGGCTGGACGGAGTTTCGGGATAGGCTCCTGGAACCACCCGGCCTCCTACAAAGAGGTCGATATCGCCATCGCGGTCATAGTCTGCACCAACCACGCAGCTTCCGCTGTCACGGAGATCAGGAAGAGCCTTGGGGGCATGAGTGAAACGGCCCTTTCCATCATTCAGGTAGAGACGGTCTTTCAGTAACTCTGATAGCGGTTGGCACTCTACTCCGCCACTGACCACGTAGAGATCATTGGTCCCGTCTGAGTTCGCATCGAAGAAGAGGGCTCCGAGATCCTCCGAGTCTGCGTGACCGGCAAGGACCGTGCTTGGGATCTGCCGGAAGACCCCATTGCCTTCGTTCAGTGATATGACTCCCGGGTGACCAGCGCCACCGGAGAGGTAGCAGTCAGCGTCCCCGTCTCCGTCGACGTCATGCCAGGCCATCCCCGGCCCAAGCTGGGAATGCTTGTAGGGAAGTAGCGGTTGCCGGGCAAAGTCGTCGTAGACGGTTTCCCGGTGGGTGATCCTGCGCAGGGAAGGGGAGTTGACCGGAGCGTAGCGGGTAGGTTTTCTCGGGGGACGAGTCCATGCCGGAGGGGCTGAGGAAGGCTCCTCAATCAGGTAGGTTCGTCCCGCTACCAGGTTCTCGAATCGTTGGACGTGTCCACGTTGCCACTTCACGGTGATGTGTTCGATTTTCTCGCTGGACCCCAGTCCAAATTGCAGGACCGGTTGATTGGAGGAGAGGAATCCGGTTGCTGGCTGCAACCCACGTTTCTGCAGGCGCCCGCCACTCGCGACCCACACGTTTGCACCCAGACCCTGAGGGTTGTCTGCTGCACCCTTGAGTCGAACGGCGACGCGATGAGAGGATGCGGCGGCGTTATTGCGGTAAATGCGGACCGGTTCCTCGAGGCTGGCCACGATGAGATCGGTGTCGCCATCTCCGTCGAGGTCTCCGGTGGAGGCTGCGTAGCTCATTCCGAGATGGTCCAGCCCCCATTCGGCACTGACGTTTTCAAAGTTAAGATTTCCACGATTGGCAAAGGCGAGGTTCTCTTCCCTGCGTGGCGGATGAGACTCGTAGTAGTCCCACTCGGTTTGACCGATGTAGTCCGAGGCGCTCCGTTGGTCGTCGGAATTATTGAAGCTCCGCGAGACACCGTTAGTGAAGAAGGCATCGACATGCCCGTTAAGATCGAAGTCCTGCAGCTTGACCGCCCAGGTCCAGTCGGAGTTGGCCAGTCCGGCCTGGAAGGCTCCGTCCGCGAGTTTTCCCACTCCGTTATTCAGGTAGAGAACATTGTGCATATACTGGCGGGGAACGGCCGAAAGCAGGAAGGGGCGGATAGAGGTGATTTCCCCCATCGTGGTCTTTGAGCGGTAATGATTGGTGCCTGCCATGTCCGCGATGAGGAGATCAGTGCGGCCATCGCCATCGAGATCGGCCACATCGGCGCCCATGGAAAACCAGGGGGTATGGGGAGCGGCTCGCCGGATGACATCGGTAAAGGTTCCATTGCCATTATTCCGGTAGAGGCGGTCGGCATCCTTGAAATCATTGCCGACATAGATGTCGGGCAGTCCGTCGTTATCGAAATCCCACCAGGTCACCGAGTTGCCGCGGTCCCTGCCAGAGATGCCGGCAGCGGTGCTAACATCGGTGAAGCGGATCTGTCCCCCGGCATCAGGGCCGTCGTTACGAAGCAGGAAATCCTGGCGTCCGGCATTGATGTAGACCTGTTTGCCGCCGGAACGGGTTACGATGTCGTAGTATTTCTCGAAGCCGGGCTTGATCTGCCATTTGTTGTTAACCAGTTCGACCGGATGCTCCTTGGGACGGCCCCCGGCCCGCTTGAAGTCCCGGGTCAGGAGGAAGCAATCAAGATCTCCGTCGAGGTCGTAGTCGCAGAAGGTGGCCATCAGGCTGGCGTCCGAAATAGCGAGCCCGAAGGACTTTGCCTTTTCCGTGAATTTTCCCCTTCCGTCATTAATCCAGAGGTGATTGGGGGAGTCGTAATTGCAGACATGAATGTCCAGGTCTCCGTCGGCATCAATATCAACCAGGGTTGGCCCTGCCGACCAGCTCCCGGTGGCCGTGATTCCGGATTCCCTGGTGGCATCGACAAAACGGAGGGCGTCGTTGGTCTGGAGGTAAAGGCGGTTTTCGGGGGAGCCTCCGGTCAGGAAGAGGTCCGGCCGCCCGTCCCCATTCAGGTCTCCCACTCCGATTCCCCCGCAGGCAAAGGCTCCAAGGTAGATCCTCTTGAGAGGATGATTGGTGTCGATCGGGTTAACAAATTCGACTCCAGACGCTTTCGGGGTGAGCGCGGTGAAGAGGGTTTCGGATGGGGGGCCAGCGGCGCGGAGTGGGAGGGATTCAGGTGTTCCAGCAGTTGCAAGGAGCCCTGGTAAAAATAATGCCGCGGAGGCCAGCAGAGCCGGAGCTTTCAGGGGGGTAGGGATCAGGCTCACAGCAGTGACATTAAGAGATAAAACACTCCATATCAACTGACTAGATCGGGATTTAGAGGAAGCGGGGACGGCATTCAGGGCTTGGGTTCATGGATTGCTGTGGTTGGGGGGAGGCTGAAGAAACTCCGGCTTTCCTGCTCGTGTTCAGGGCCCGCCTGCTCCCAGAATGCCTCGTGAAGATGAAGTCTATCGCTTTCGCTCTTGCCATCTCCCTTCCCTGCAGCCCTGCTCTGTTCGCGGCTGACACGCCGAACGTGGTCATTGTCTACGGAGATGACGTGGGCTACGGAGACGTGGGAGTTTACGGTGCCACCAAGATCCCAACCCCCTTCATCGATAAGATCGCGGGGGAGGGACTGCGTTTCACTGATGGGCATTGCACGGCTGCAACGTGTACGCCCTCGCGCTATTCGATGCTGACCGGACTCTACGGCTTCAGGGAAGGGGTGCGGATCCTGCCTCCCAATGCGCCCCTGTGTATTCCGACCGATATCCTGACGTTGCCGAAACTTTTTCGTCGGGCTGGATACCGGACGGGAGTAGTAGGAAAGTGGCACCTTGGTCTGGGTGCCAAGGGAGCTCCCGTGGACTGGAATGCAGAGGTCAAGCCGGGACCTCTCGAGGTCGGGTTCGATTATTCCTTTCTTCTGCCTTCGACCAACGATCGCGTGCCGTGCGTCTATCTGGAAAACTATCGGGTGGTGAATCTTGACTCATCCGATCCTCTCTACGTGAACACAGCCCCGGAGGGGCACAAGAGCACGGTTTACCCCTATGGCAGGACCAATCCGGAGGCAGAAACTTACTATCCGGGCGACCACCAGCACAGTGAGACTGTGATCAATGGCATTGGGCGAATCGGTAAGATGTGGGGAGGAAAGTCGGCACTCTGGAATGACGAGACGATGGCCGATGAGTTTGTCGCGCAGGCCCGCAAGTTTCTTGAGCGGCAGAAAAAGGAGAAGCCCTTCTTTCTCTACGTCTCTTCGCAGGACATCCACGTGCCCCGGGCTCCGCACCCCCGGTTCCAGGGCAAGACCAAGCTGGGGAAGCGGGGAGATGCCATGGTGCAGTTTGACTGGATGGTTGGAGCCGTGGCCCAGGCTCTTGAGGATACGGGGTTTGCAGAAAATACAATTTTCATCGTCTCTTCCGACAATGGACCGGTTTATGACGATGGGTACACGGACGGGTCCACGGTGCACAAGTCCTCGGAGGAGGCAGATCTGGGGCACGATGGTTCAGGGCCCTACCGGGGGGGTAAATACCAGATCTATGAAGGGGGAACCCGGGTGCCCTTCGTGGTGCGCTGGCCTGCCCGGATCAAACCGGGGGTCTCGGCAGCGCTCGTGAGTCAGATTGACTTCATTGCCTCCTTTGCGGACCTGCTCGGAATAGAGCTCAAGCCGGGTGAAGCCCGGGACAGTCGGAGCACCCTTGAGGCTTTCCTCGGAAAGAATCCCAAGGGGGTTCCGTTCACGCTGGAAGAGGCTGGTCGGCAGGTGGCTATTCGTTCCGGTAACTGGAAGTTCATCCCGGGACAGAAACAAAAAGGAGCCCAGCTCTACGATCTTTCCAAGGACGTGGGAGAACAGAAGAATGTCCGGGCGGCTCACCCGGAGGTGGCCAAGCGCCTCGGGGCTCAGCTCTCCGCCCTGCGGAAAGGCAAGGGGCTGCGGGGCAAATAGGGCTTAACGCCACGACGAGTTGGCTTCTTGGCCTGCGTGTTGCGAAGAGGTAGTCTCTCCGCTTTTGGTGGGAGGGAGAGCTGCCAGTCCTCGAGGGTTCTCGCCTCGGGGTGGAAGTCGGGAGAGCTGGGAGATGCGACAGCTCAGTTCTCCTTCGCGAGGGAGAGGCAAATCACTTCCGTGTCGTTGCGGATGAAGACGCACTTTTGGGCGTAGGCGGGGTGGGACCAGACGATGCGGCGCTGCCGGAGGTCGGCCCCGTTGGGTTCGATGACGTGGGCCCGGTCGATCTCCTCGTAGCCGTTGACGGAGAGTCGGGCGATGGCGAGGTCGCCCTTTTCGGTGAAGAGGAAGTAGCGTTCCTCGTGCGGGGTGACGAAGACTGTTCCCCACCGGGTCGGTCCGTCGAGGGCGATGGGTTTGAGGGACTCCCAGACCCGCTTGCCGGTGAGGGCTTCCATGCAGCGGAACTGTCCGTAGCTGCAGGCCCCGAAGAGGTGGCCATCCCTGAGGACCATGGTGTTCATGATGCCGTGGAGATGGGTGGTCTGCCGCTCGCTGGCCTTGTTGGTGCGGTAGACGATGTCGGGGGTGCCGTTGTTCTTCTTCAGGCGGAGGAGCAGGGAGCCGTTGTAGAAAGAGGAGAGGAAGAGGTGCTCCTCGTCGATCATCTGGGGCATGGGAATGGTGAGGCCAAAGCGAATCTTCCACGGGATGGTCCAGAAGCGTTTCCCGGTGGCCGGATCGAGGGCGTTGACGCTCTCGGGATGCCAGATGATGAGCAGGTCACGACCCGCATGTTTCACGATGCGGGGAGGGCAGTAGCCCGGTTGCCCTGCGCTCAGGGCACGCCAGACCTCCTTGCCAGTCTCCTTGTGGAAGGCGACCGCGGTGGTACCATCCCCGGCGGCGAGGCAGATGAGGAGATCCCCGTGGATGAGGGGAGAAGCGGCAAATCCCCAGGTCTGGGTCCTGGCCTGGAAGCGTTCCTTGAAGTCGTGTTGCCAGAGTTCCCGGCCGTCCTTGGTCGCCCGGCAGACGAGGAGGCCCTCGGCGCCGAGGGTGTACACCCGCTCTCCCTCCACGAGGGGAGTGACGCGGGGACCGGCAGGGTAGGACATGGTGTAGGCGCAGTCATAAGATTTCTCCCACACGATCTTCCCGCTGGCGGCCTCGAGGCAGAGGAGGCGTTCCTTTCCCGCCTGGGCCCCGGTACGGGCGGATTCGCGCTTGGCGTTCGCGCTGCGGTCGACTTCGCGGTCCATGAGGTAGACCCGTTTGCCGGCCACTGCCGGACCGGCGTAGCCCCTTCGAATGGGCGTGCGCCAAAGCACCTTGGGGCCGCCCTCGGGAAATTTGTCGAGGATTCCCGTTTCGCGCCAGACGCCATCATGCCGGGGGCCGAACCACTGGGGCCAGTCATCAGCGGGGGAGGCGAGGCTCGAGGCGATAAGGAGGAGGCAAATGAGTCTCATGGCGGGCTTCAGGTTACAGGATTCCGGGCTCTTTGCCATTATCCAATGGCAGGTAGGATCGACTATGTTACCCTTCACCCAGCCCGGAGGTTCCATGGACGTAACCAACAAAAGCAAGAAGCCCCTGATCGTGCCGTTACCCGGCGGTAAACGCTTGTTTCTTTCTCCCGGAAAGACGGGGCAGGTTTCGCCCAAGGCCCTGGATCACCCCCCGGTGGCAAAGTTACTGGAGTCAGGGGACTTGGAATCAGTCGAGGGATCACATGGTCCCAGAAGCCGGGGAGGGGGTAAAGTTAGTGGGCCCTCCGGTGGGGCGTCCGCTCCCAAGGGAGGATCTGGTGCGGCTCGTCAATCGGGTGACCGATAGGGTGTATTGTGTCTGCGGCGAGGGGGGAGGCCTGCCCACTCAGGATGGCTGGTTATTTTCCTGATCTTCGCAGGGATGCTCCGGGCGCGAGTGCGAAGTCGATACGGTGTCGGGTGTTGTCCACCCTGGCTACTGTCAATCGCAGGTGGCTTCCGAGTTTAATGAGACGGTTTGAACGACGGTTCAGAGCCTGCTGACGAGCAGGGTCCAGGCCGTAGGTTCTCTTGTTGAGGAGTCGGCGGGGGATGAGGCCGCTCATTCCAAGTTCTTCAATATCGACGAAGATCCCGAAGTGAGAGACCTCAGTAACGAGCCCGGTCCAGATCCGCGGAGTGTCCCTCCGGGCCTCGCTTTTAAGATACGCGCACAGGCGGGAGCGTTTACTGTCGCGCTCCGCCTCACTGGAAGCCCTTTCGGTGGAGGAAAGGTGGGTTGCGACCTTCTTGAGTTCTTTGGGGCGTGTGGTGATTGAGTCAAAGAGTGCCCGGTGAACAAGGAGGTCGGCGTATCGCCGGATGGGAGAGGTAAAGTGCCCGTAATATTCCTTGGCGAGACCGTAATGGCCCAGTGGGTGGGTAGTGTAGCGGGCCCGGGGGAGGGGGCGCAGGAAGCCAATCCGCAGAGCTGGTCCAGCAGAGGATTTGTCCAGTCTTTCCATGAGTCGCTGGAGTTCCTTCCGGTCGTTCAGGTCGCCGCAGGGAATACGGTGAAGTCGCAGGGTGTTCCGGAATTCCTGAAGGCGTCGGGGGTCGGGGTGTTCATGGACACGATGAAGAGTCGGGCGCTGCAGTTGAGTCAACCGGGTGGCGACGGTTTCATTGGCGAGGAGCATGAATTCCTCGATAAGTTGATGGGACCGGTCGTTGGTGACCTGCTCGATCGATGTGATGCGCCCCTGTCGATCAAGACGAAGGCATGTTTCGGGGGAAGAGAACTCCAGGGAGCCGGATCTGAGGCGGCGAGCCCGGAGCTTCCGGGCAATTTGATCTGCGTCCTGGATCATGCGATCAAGCCGGTTTCTGGCCTTACCGGAGATAATGGCCATGGCCTGCTGATAGGTGTAGCGACGTCGAGAGCGGATAACTGCAGGAGAGAAGCGGGTTCGTAGGACACGTCCCTCCGGGGAGAGGAGAATCTCCACGCACTTCGTCAGGCGATTGACCCCGGGAAGCAGGGAGCAGAGGTCGTTGCTCAGGCTCTCAGGAAGCATGGGGATTACGCGGTCGGCAAGGTAGGTGGAGTTGCCCCGCGTTCTCGCTTCCCGGTCCAGAGCAGATCCCGGTTTCACATAATGGGAGACATCTGCGATGTGAATCCGGAGGTCCCAGTCGCCCCTGTTAGTCTTTCTGAGAGAGAAGGCATCGTCAAAATCGAGGGCAGAGTCAGGGTCAATGGTGATGACCGGGTGGGAACGGCAGTCCCTACGGTTGGTCAGGTCGCGTTCCGAAATGCTACTTCCGAGGCGCCCGGCCTCCTTCATGACGTGACGGGGAAATCTTTCGCGGAGCGGGGCTCCCGGCCGGGAGCGGAATGAGGGTTTCATAACAGGAATAATCTTCAAATGGGCCTGCGCGCAGAGCGGACAGAGGGGGATTGCGCGACAGCGCAGGGGTTGAGGTGCAACCGGCAGAGAGGCTCGGTGCGGGACCCGGCGGGCGGGTCGTCAAGGCTTCAAAATTAGAAGCTGAGGGAAAGGTGGCAGCGGGAAAGCGGAATGCAAGGCCAAAGGTTTCCGGTTACTTGCCCTTGATGACCTGTCCTGTTTTTTTATGCGTCCATGTGAAGGACTTGGGATTAAAGCGGAAGGCTTTCTTGCTCATGGCCGGAGCTGCGGGAGAAGAAGGAATCCATTTCCTGGCCTCGTCCAGGAGGTGCCTGCTGGCGGGCCGGTTTGCGAGATTGGTATGCTCCCGGGGGTCGTTCTG
>MDTA01199381.1_pt1 | contig 26206 bp, 18 predicted proteins | sample 811151 | NCBI WGS metagenome assembly MDTA01 (sample SAMN05326648, study PRJNA326480) | marine metagenome | isolation source: seawater | place: Indian Ocean: South | collected 2010 | reverse complement strand
TAGTATAATCCATAATTTAAATAAATGACATTAACTATGGACGCTAAAGCGTAGCCTTGATCTGTGCCCAATTCCTTGAACCCAGCAAGAAATCGAGCATCTTATCGAAACCTTGCTTCACTGATTGATTTTGATCAAACAACTTAATCAGGGAGCCTAATGTTTCGATCGGTGTGAGCTTTTTCATCTGAGGTTCTTTGTGCTGAGCTCCTTCAAAGTCCTCTACTTTTGTATAGGAATTTCCACTAAAAAAAATTGTTTCCCGGTTGATTGCTTGATTTGGCTCCCACAAACCCAATCCGCTGGGATGCCAAACACCCTGAGAGATTAATGCAGATCCTCGAGTGTAAACTAAGTTGTTAGTGAACGAAACCGAATCTGAAAAATGCCCGTCCTCCCATGGAGTATCAATAACAACTTGAAAACTATCCTCTATGGTATTGAAGATAATATTACCATCAATTGTCAGATTGCGAACTGGGCCGTTTAAAACAAAGCCACGTATATGGTCATTTAGACTAATGTTATGCCTGATAAGCGTGTTGACGTTTCCAATCGATTCTCCGCTTTTTTCTAATTTAGACCATGTGCATATTAAGAAGAATCCTCCTTTATTATCCGCACTTAAATTGTACTCAAATAAAGTTCCCTCGCAGTTCCAATCAGAATCTAAACCCTGACCATCAAAGGTACCCTCATAGCCCCATACCTCGTTAAAACGTATATGTGTGTTTTTACTGCTCCAGGGCCATATTCCGATACTAGGTCCGGCATTTAGAGAGACCTCTTTCTCCTCGTTAATACCAGGTATCCGCTCTCGTAAGCCATAAAGCCGATTGTACTCAACAAGCGCACCTTCCATGCCAATAATAACAATTCCATCACCCCCGATATCCTCTAGTAGATTGCCCCGTATAACAGTGTTAGTACTCAAATTTGAGAGATCACTCCAAGGCTGCATCCAGCCTTTTATGCCATCACGATCACAGCGTATAAGATGATTATTCTCAATTAAAAGCCCGTCTAGTCTAGTCGGCTTATTTTGGTTACTAACTTCCCAGCGAATACCAGTGCCACCACCAGCATCCTTCGAAAAAACGCCATTAATATCGCGCACCGTGTTTCCACGAATTACAATATCCCTCAAAACACCCCCCTTATTGGCGGATATCAAAAGACCACAACGTCTAGCTTTGGGTTCGACACCCATATTAGTAATCTCAATGCCCTGCACTATCCAATGCTGCACGTTGTCTAAGTGTAGAGCAGCCCGAAATTTCCCATCTGCAGCGATTATAGGTTTAGGTCCAATGCCATATGACGAAAGGGTAATTGGTTCTTCTACTTTACCCGATTGATCCGTATAAAATTGCCCAGAGAAGGTTTGGCCAGACTTAAGAAGAACCTTATCTCCTGCTTCGAGTTGGGTTTTCTGAACTCTAGCCAAAGTCCTCCAAGGACTTTCTTCTGTTGTGCCGCTTGCGCTATCATTTCCGTTATATGCATCGATGAAAAAGGTAGTCCCATAAATCGGTAATGATACTAAATAAAAAATAAAGTGGAGGCGAAAAAAGAAAGTCATTTGATTTAGGTATTGGGAGATTTTTAGCGCTGTACGCGCCCAGAAGTATTGCCATGCATGAGAGCTTCCACTTCAGCGCGCGAATTGTAGTTGAAGTCTCCTTTGATTGAGTGTGCCAGGCAAGATGTAGCTACAGCAAAATCTACTTGCCCTTGAACTTGTGGAAATTCTCCACTGCTCATAGCAAAGATCAAACCAGCCGCAAAGGAGTCACCACCACCAACACGGTCCACGATATTACGAATTTGGTATGGTTGATATTGGTCACCATTAATCGGCGCGAATACTACCGAATCACTTGTAAGATCATAAAGCATAGCCCCCCAATTATTGTGCGTAGCAGAGATACTCTCACGCAGAGTAATCGCTACAGAGTGAACTTTATTAAATCGAGCCGCTATTTGACGGGCTACCTCGGGATACCTCTGAACTTGAAGGCTTCCGGAATCCACATTGGTATCGCCCGCATGGATATCTAAAACATCTGCAGCATCTTCCTCGTTGCCAATTACTACGTTCACATGGTTGAGAAATTTAGGCATTATCTCACGTGCTAGGCTACGAGCATCAGTACCACTACGCCAGCGCCATAGGTTTTTGCGAAAATTCAGGTCGCACGATACTGTCACGCCAGCAGTCTGGGCCTTTTTAGCAGCCAATAAGGCTGCCTGCGCAGCAGTTTCCGAAATTGCTAAAGTAATACCGGAAATATGCAGCCAATGTGCATCCGAAAAGATCGTATCCCAATCGTATGCTTCTCCTGGACTTAGAGAAACTGCGCTATATTGCCTATCATATATCACACGACTAGGACGCTGATTTGCGCCTGTCTCTACATAATATAAACCAAACCTTCCTTCTTTAGTTTGAAGCACATGATCGACATCTACTTCAAATCCACGCATCTGACGCAAAAAAGCGCTAGTTACTGCGTGTTGTGGCAAAGCAGTAACAAATCGCGACTCTCCTCCCAACATAGATACTGAGGCAGCCACACTACTTTCAGCACCACCAAAAGTAAGATCCATCGTTCCCGGGGATACTTGTTCAAAACGTAAGTTTTCGCGTGGCGCCAAACGCACCATCACTTCTCCAAAAGTCACAACTTTTTTCATATTTCACCTTTCTTATTTAAAGCGCAGCAGCAGTAGCCGCACGTTCTTCGATACCAATCCAGTCACCCGCTCCGATAGCATCTGCAGTCGCTATCCAGGAACCACCAACTGCTAGAATGTAGGATTCTTTTAAATACTCACGCGCATTGCTAACATTTAGTCCTCCTAATGGAATAAACTGTAAGCCTAGATGGGAATATGGGGTCTGCATATTTTTAAGAAATGATAAGCCTCCAGAAGTTTCAGCAGGGAAGAATTTCAAGATGTCACAATCGTATTCAAGTGCACTCTCAATTTCACTTGGTGTCACAATGCCAGGAGCAAATGGTAGTCCGGCATCAAGGGCTGCTTCAATAACTTTTCGATTCATTCCAGGAGCGACCGCACATAATGCACCTACATCTTGTACTAACTTCACCTGTTCCGTTGAGATCACTGTGCCAGCCATCACTAACATTTCAGGGAAGCTTTGCGTGACACGTTGTATCGCATCAATTGCAGCAGGAGTGCGTAAAGTAATTTCAATCGACCGAATACCTCCTTCTAATAGGGCCTCGGCAAGGGGCTTCGCGTTCTCGACATTTTCAATAGTAACCGTTGCAACGACTCGAGAGGCAGCAAGTTTCTTGCGAATTTCATCTGTAAAAAGTACCTTCATTCTTCTACTGGTGGTCGGAGCCTTTATTTACGGCATTAATATCGACCAAGAAAGAGGCAACGGCTGATTCATCTAGGTCCACACCTAGTCCTGGCAAATCATTGAAATATAATTTTCCATCCTTGACCGTATGCGCCTGAGAAAATATCGTATCTCTTACCAAGTGCTCGGTTTGATCCATTTCTAGATATACCGTGCAACGTTCAAATCGTCCTGGGTTTTCGGGTAGCATACTAATCGCAGAGGCTGCGGCTGCCTGATTCAATTTTAAGCCCCAACAATGAGGTACTAAGTCCACATGCGCAGCGGAGGCTACTGCTGCTATTTTCTGAAACTCAGTAAGCCCTCCACAGTAAGCAATATCTGGTTGGTAGATATCTAGGCTACCAGCACGTGCAAGGCGCTCAAATCCATAGCGTGTCTGCTCGCATTCTCCTGCAGCAATCGATATGGTAGTGGACTCGCGCAGGCGTGCCATATCCCCAATATTATCGGGCGCTAATGGTTCCTCAAACCAGGTATAATCGAGCGACTCCAATAATTGAGCCATATCAAGGGCTTCTTTAAAATTATAGGCATGATTCGAATCAGCTGCGATCTTCACATCCGGAAAACGCTCCCGAAATTGACTTACTAACTCGCGGTCAAATTCAATGTTCTTACCGATTTTTACTTTCAGAAAGTCATACCCTTGTGCAATGTAGCCAGCAGCTTCTCCGAGCAATTCCTCTAGCATCTCTTCTTCGGTTTTATCTTCACGGAAGTACATACCAGTCGCATAGCAATCTATAGGTTCATCTGAACCACCTAGTAAGGTTCTAACAGGAGTCTGTAAGGCTTTACCTTTAATGTCCCAAAAAGCGATATCTAGGCCTGAGATCGCTGCCATGAAAATACCTCCACGATTGAAATCATGATAGGTACGCCACATAAGGTTCCAAGTTTTTTCGTTTTGCAGTGTATTACATCCAACGAGCTTCGGTTTGAAGTGATGCTCGATGGCTGTAGCAATCGCCAAGCTCGGACCATAACACTCACCCCAACCGACAGTTCCGTCTTCGCATGTAACCTTTATTAATAAATTATTTTTCTCATGGTAGTACCATTGCGAAAACCCAATCGCCCTATCTAAATTAGCGCGAAGCGGGAAACATTCTATATCAAATATTTTCATAAATTAACGTTTAATAGAAATGCGCTTAATGTCGTAATAATCATCGAGTGCAATTCGGCTAACATCTTTACCACTTCCACTTTGCTTTAGTCCTCCATGTGGCAACTGAACAGAATAGTGAGCTTCATTGATCAAAATATTTCCAAATAGCAGTCGTTTTTCGGCCTCGAGGGCACAATTTAAATTCTTAGTGTAAACGTAGGCGGACAATCCGTAGGCTGTATCATTGGCAATCGCAAAGATATCTTCCTCACTGCCAAAGGACATTACAGGCAGAATTGGCCCAAATATTTCCTCACATGTTAGTTTGGATTCGCGATCGACATCCCTAATAAGCGTCGGTTCAAGGAAGTAACCGGGACGATCGGCGCGATTACCTCCCGTAACCACTGTTCCTCCATGATTCTCGGGTTTGCAAAAATTCACCATTTTTTCAACGCTCGATTCGGTACAAACTGGACTGAGTTCAGGACCTTTACCAGTCTCGCCAATATAGCGGTAGCTTTCCATCAGAACCTTCGCTTTTTCAAGAAAGGATTCGTAGATAGACGCATGCACAAATACGCGGTTTGGTGCTACGCAAATTTGTCCCGCATTCGCCAGCTTTAGGCCGACTATATCAGCGACAGCAACATCAAGCTCCGCATCGGCGAAGACTAGAACGGGTGCATCACCACCCAATTCTAGAGAAAATCTTTTTACACTAGTAGATGAATTTTCGATTAGTTTTTTTCCGGCTAGTGTCGAACCAATCATAGTCAGAAGGCGAGGAATTTGACTCTTTGCTAAGGCTGGAATGATTACTCGACCCCTACCGCTTAAAAAATTGACTGTCCCTTTTGGAAAGCCTACTTTATGAATCAACTCCGCGACTCGCATTGAAGCGAGCGGCGTACGAGCACTAATGCTCATGACCGATGAGCACCCACTTGCTAGGGCAGGAGCAAGCTTATACGCTAAATTTAGTAGAGGAAAGTTCCAGGTCAAGATAGCTGCAACTACTCCTACCGGCTGGTAAGAAAGGAAATTCAGATGTCCTCCTTCATAGTCTGGAAGGGTCTCCCCGTAGTGGCGCTTCACTTCTTCGACATAGTAACCAAGACAATCGATTAACATATTAAAATCGTAAGTAGCAATCTCGCCAGTCTTACCAGTCTCTTTAATTAGTAGTGATACAATCTCAGATTCATTTTTTTTGAGTAGTAAAATAAGCCGATCTATGAGTTCTTTACGTTCGTTAATCGAAAGTTCCCCGTAGGTTTGTGCAGCGACCTGAGCACTTTCAAGAGCAAGATTAACCTCAAGTTCAGTCGCCGAAGCTACGCTGGCAATCTGCTGGCCAGTAACCGGATTGAATACTTCGATTGCATCAGCGCAATCAACCCACTCGCCTGCGATATAGTTAAGAACTTTCATAATATTTGTTATTAAAACAGTAAAAAATTGATATAGCGTTCGCTAATTAGTCGAATTAATTCGCGACTCGCTAATGAACAAAAATAGAATTAGAGGCGCAATCAATAAAGTGAAAATCAACTTACACAAAAACAATATTTAAATATAAGAAACAAGTACCTATCTTTCAGTTATCGGCTTATTTTGCTAGCTAAATACCGATTTTAATCACTACATGGTTAGTCAAATAATCCGCATGTATGTAACTTACCTAACAAGAACTCGAATCGCTCTGTTACAGATTGCTCAATCACCGCACTACTATTAAATAAAATGAACGCGACCCTTTTAAATACAACTAGCTCCTTACCTTGATCACTCTTGGCGAATATATGGAGTGACAGGATTCAATACTCGATGTAAAAAATACTAAGCTGATTTACGCACTTAATATTCGCAAAACAGTATATAGTATTAGTTAGATATAATAAATATGCATATTTCCTTCGATTTATATCCTAATTATCTACGCAATTTCGATCAATCGATTCCCTCTAGGTCGAATTATCGATTACTATACGATATTTATGCGATGCGCAATTACGAGTATCGCAAGGAAGAAGGTCGCCGGATAGGACCCTTTCCTCAGGTACGCAAGGAAGGTAGTCTGGAACTCATTTGCCAGGGCACTGCGATCAATAATCGAACTCGAAAAATAAGTGTACGGCACGAAAGATCATGGTCCACATGGACGAATCAGCCTCATGCTTCAAAACAAACCATCGATGCAGAAATTGACTACACAACAAAGGATATGGGAAGCCCTAAAGAATGGACACTTAGCTATCGATCAAAGCCTATTCTACCAGTCAAATCCTTTCGTCACTATTCTCTAGATCCGATGCATCAGTCCGGCAAAAGAATAGATCACGAAATCGAAATACGAACTAGTGGAAGTTCAGTGGTACGACGGTACAAAGCAAAGAATAATGTGATATCGCTATACACTTTGACGGAGCGCCTGCAAGCGAATGCGGTAAGCAATAGTTTAGTCGACTACCTTGACGATTTGAGTATGTTCCGCCCAAATATGGAAATCGTCGCCTTACCAGATCAGCGAATCGAGATCGAGGGCTCGTTAGAGAATCTTCATGGATTCGCACTAGTTGGTCCTGCTTTTCTGCCATTGTACTTCTGGCAGAATGACCAGAATCACGTCCTCGCAATAATCGGGCGAAATGTCGCCTACACACTTAAGGAGATTTTAGTCTAAGCTTAACAATGAAAGCTACTGATTCTATTGATTTCCCCGATCGCCGTGATTTTCTAAAAGTAGCAGGAACTCTCTCCCTAGGAACATTCTTCAAGCACTCCCACGCTGCCCCATTAGGCAATGCTGCACATACTAAGAACCGTCCAAACTTGGTATTTTTAAACTTAGATCAGCTCAGCCATATGGCGCTGAGTTGCCATGGGAATCCGTATGTTCATACCCCGCACATAGACCGCCTTGCAAAACATAGTGTAGATTTTTCCAGAAGCTACACTCCGGATCCTATTTGCTGCCCCGCACGAGCTGCTTGGTGTACAGGCCGCTACCCAAGCGAAAATAACGTAGTAACTAATAACCGTAAGCTGCGCGAGGACCTCCCTGACTATGGCCAATGGCTCGGTAAAGCAGGATATCAAACAGTTCACATAGGCAAGTGGCATGTCCCAGGCCGCATACTGCATAATTCCTTCCAATTAGTTCCCCACAACTCACACCCACAAGGTGAATATAGTGACAATTTAGTAGCACTTTCTTTCGAAGCATTTCTTCAGAATCGCGACCAAGCTCGTCCTTTTTTTGCTCAGATAGGTTTAATGAACCCACATGATATAGGTAACGCTACAAGAACCGCTGAACATCCCTTCCCATTTCAGCACTTAAAAGAGCAGCTTCCCCCTTGCCCTCCTAATTTCAATTACGATCCGCGCGAGCCTGAACAAATAGCCTCATTCCATAAAGGCTTAGTTAATTGGCTGAGCCCTTGGACAGTAGAAAACTGGGGTCACTACCAATGGCTCTATTACCGAATGGTGGAAATGGTTGATGTTAACGTAGGCTATATAGTCGACACACTTGAACAATCACCTGATTACGAAAATACGGTAATTATTTTCACTTCTGACCATGGTGAATCAAATGCACATCACAGAATGCTCTTTAAAGACAACTTTTATGACACTTCTTCTCGAGTGCCGACAATGGTGAGCTTCCCAGGACATATTCCTGCAGGTATTGAAGACACGGAACACTTAGTTTCTGGTCTAGATTTTTTTCCCACACTCTGTGATTATGCGGGCATCTCAGCTCCACCTGGACTAAAAGGTCTCAGTCTGCGTCCTTTACTTGAGGGTAAGCGCCAGCCGAAAAATTGGCGCCGTTATTTACATGCGCAAAGCAAAGCCAGTGGCCGTATGGTCGTTGATGATCGCTTCAAATTTATTCGTTACTTTGGTTCAGAAACTACTCAGCTATTTGATTTAAAAAACGATCCTTGGGAGACTCAAAATTTAGCTTTTGATCCCGCTTTTTCTAAAGTCTGTTTGCGTATGTCTGAAGAAATTGACCGCAATGAGCTGACTTTGGATAATGTAGAACTCCCAAATGAACTCACTAGGCGAACCCAAAGCTAAGTCTAATCAGGCAAAAGAATCCTAAATTATGCCAATCGACTTACCAGAGGGAGTCTATTAAGGATTTAATATTTACGGTAAACATACTATTAAAAAATCATGTCTAAGCAAATCTCACTTCTTATTATCTTACTAACAGCCACAGCTAGTCTTATATCTGCTTCTCAAAGACCAAATCTAATTGTCATTTTAACTGACGACCAAGGCTATCAAGACGTAGGTTTTAATGGTTGCACTGACATTCCAACACCTAATCTGGACAAACTTGCTAAAAATGGAGTTAAGTTTACTGACGGATACGTTTCCTATCCAGTTTGCGGTCCTAGTCGGGCCGGCCTTCTAACCGGCCGCTATCAAGATCGCTTTGGTTTCACTACCAATCCAACGATAGACCCTAAAAACCCAAAAGCTGGGCTGCCAATAGAAGAAGAGACTATCGCCCAAGTCCTTAGCAAAGCGGGCTATAAAAGTGCAATTATAGGAAAATGGCACATGGGCACACACCCAAAATTTCATCCCCACAGAAGAGGCTTTGACCATTTCTTTGGTTTCCTTGCTGGAGGCCTCAACTATATGCCTGAGAATCTGACATTAAACGACCTTTCCGAGGTCACCCGCAAGTGGCAATGGTACTCTATGAAAGTAGAGAGAGATGGAGAAACAGTCGAAATTGACGATTACCTCACCGATGAACTTACCGACGCAGCCACAGCGTTCATTGACCAGCAAGTCGATGCTCAGAACCCATTTTTTCTATATCTAGCATACAACGCCCCTCACGCACCATTGCAAGCTACAGAGAAATACCTAAGCCGATTCCCAGATATTGAAGACAAAGATCGCCGCACCTATGCAGCCATGGTAAGTTGTGTTGATGATGGCGTCGGCAGAGTCATGAAAACACTCAGTAAACGAGGTATCTTAGAAGATACTATAGTAGTATTTTTATCTGACAACGGTGGCGCTATTAGCAAGAATGCATCTAGCAACGGACCTCTTCGCGGGGCTAAATCAGACTTGTATGAGGGAGGTATTCGTGTGCCATTTGCCATACAATGGCTCGGAACCATACCCGGTAACCTTACTTATACAGAGCCAGTTATATCACTAGACATATTTAGCACTATCGCGGCTATAACTGAGGTAGAAATATCTCCTGATCGCCCGTTAGATGGTGTCAACTTAATCCCATACCTAACGGGTAAAAATTTAGGGTCTCCACACGATCAACTCTTCTGGCGTAAATGGGAACAACAAGGCATGGCTGTACGTTCATCTTCCACTAAACTCGTTGCTAATGTAAAAAGAAATAATCAAAATCATGCGGTGTACGATCTCGAAAGCGATATAAGTGAGAGAAAAAATATCCGCTGGAAATCTCCTGATAAAACTCAGCAACTTATCGATGCATGGGAGAAGTGGAATAAACCAATGAAAGACCGCGCATTCCCAACACTGGGGACCGACAATTGGTGGGAACATAATTTATGAGCAAATCTATCTATAAAACTTACTATGTCTTTTAATACTCTATCAATCATTACAATTATGACGCTAGGCTTACTTCCTAGTAAGACGGTATTATTAGCCGATACTAGTGATAAGCCCAATATCATCTTTATCATGGCTGACGATCTTGGCTATGGTCAGATAGGAGCCTACGGTCAAAGCAAAATTAAGACACCATGCATCGACAAAATGGCCAAGGAAGGACTCTTACTCACAGATTATTATGCAGGCACTGCGGTCTGTGCACCTTCGCGTTGCGCCTTAATGACCGGCATGCATGTAGGCCATACTTTTATTCGTGGAAATTATGAGATTAAGGCTACTTCCGAACATGCCTCTGGTCAGTTACCAATCCCAGACGAGACCATCACCGTTGCTGAAAAACTAAAAGAAGCTGACTATAAAACCGCGTGTGTAGGAAAATGGGGCTTGGGCTATCCTCTAAGTGAAGGTGATCCAATAAACCAGGGCTTCGACTATTTCTACGGTTATAATTGCCAACGCCATGCACACAACTACTACCCCGGATGGCTTTGGAAAAATCACGATAAAGTAGAGTTAGGTGCACGCGATACCATAGAAGGATACAGCCATTACCGCCTCACTGCAGAGGCAAGAAATTTTATCATAGAGAGTAAAGACCAGCCTTTCTTTCTATATCTCGCATATACAATACCTCACTCTCACATTCAAATACCAGCAAGTGATCCTAATTACACTCAATATTTAGACGAAGATTGGCCCAGTGTACAAAAGCGACTAGCTGGGATGATCAGCCTTATGGATCAAGATGTTGGAGGGATTCTTGACTTACTTAAAGATCTTCAGATAGACAAAAATACGCTTGTTATTTTCACCAGTGATAATGGTGCATCTAAATCTGGAGGTGTGATCGAAGATTTTTTCAATGACAGCGGTCCCCTAAGAGGAATAAAGCGGGATATGTATGAAGGTGGCACCCGAGTACCATTCATAGCTCACTGGCCGACAGTCATCGAGCCTAGTCGTAGGAGTGATCATGTTAGCGCTCACTGGGATCTCATGGCTACAGCATGTGAAATGGCAGGCGTTGAGCTGCAAACTGGAACCGACAGTATCAGCTACCTACCTCTGCTTAAAGGTGATCTAGATAACCAGAAAATACACGACTATGTTTACTTCGAGCTGCATTGGCCGACACGGCGCGCTGTTCGCAAGGGCGACTGGGTAGCTGTGCAGAACAATACCTCTTCGCACAACCCAAAGGTCAACCCAACCCAACTATACAACTTAAAAGAAGACCTAGCACAGGAGTATGACCGTGCAACAGAATATCCCAAAAAGCTCAATCATTTAAGCCAACTCTTCGAGTCAGCGCACGTACCTAGTGAACACTTTGTCTTTGGACGTGGGCGCCCGAATAAAAACAAGTGATGGCCGTCTATAACTATGCGAAATCAATTGAGCTGTGTTTTAATTATAATCGCTAGTGCAGCGCTGTGCGCAATTTCGCTGTGTGCGCAAGTCCGGCCAAATATATTGATATTCCTAGTAGATGACATGGGCTTAATGGATAGTTCTGTGCCCTTTTTAAGTGAAAACGGCGAACCTAAGATACACCCGCTTAACCAGCGCTATCGCACTCCTAATATAGAAAGTCTAGCGAGCAAAGGTCTTCGATATGAGCGCTTCTACGCGAATAGTGTATGCTCCCCATCACGCGTTTCCTTATTAACGGGTCAAAACTCAGCGCGCCACCGTACTACCCAATGGATTAATCCATACCGCATGAATAGCGACCCAAAGGCTCCAAAAAACTGGAGTTGGCAGGGTCTTGAGGAAAATTCCGTTACACTACCCAGAATATTATCCAGCGCAGGCTATGAAACAATTCATGTTGGCAAAGGGCACTGGGGACCACTCAACCATGCAGGCGCAAACCCATTGCGTATCGGCTTTAATCATAATATAGCAGGTGCAGCCTGGGGGCGTCCTGGCAGTTATTACGGTAAGAAAAATTTCACGAATGCACAGAACCTTCGTCAACCACCTCACCTTGAGGCATACCATGGCAAAGACACCCATTTGACTGAAGCACTTACCGATGAGATGCTCAAGCGACTGGATTTAGCACATGCCACCGGCAAGCCTATCTTTGCCCATATGTCTTTTTACGCTGTGCATAGTCCTTTTGAGGCAGATCTAAAATTCCTAAAAAATTATCCAAATGATTTCCCAGGGCGTGCCTTCGCTGCGATGATTGAAGGCATGGACCATTCGGTAGGAAGAATCCTGAATCACCTACAAACGCTCGGTATAGCCGAAGAGACAATCGTCTTTTTTCTAAGTGACAATGGCTCCGACTACAGCAGCCTTCCACTACGCGGTAAAAAAGCAGAACGCTATGAAGGCGGCACGCGCGTTCCATTCATCGTTAGCTGGGCTCAGCCTAATGACAGCCCACTACAAGATCGCTGGCCCATATCGCAGGGCGTCCTCCACAATTCCAGCTTTGGAACCATACTCGACCTAATGCCGACGATACTCGAACTAACGGGCACCCAAGCACCTAAAGACCATACGATGGATGGTAATGACCTAAGAACTGACACCACTGGCGAGGGCGCGCAGACATTCCTTATGCACTTCCCACACAAACATCGTTCCGCATACTTTACCACATGGCACAATGGTGACTGGAAGCTTATTTATCAATACTCTGCCGAACCCCGCATACAATTATTCAACTTAGCTCAGGACATTGAAGAAAGTAACGACCTCGCTGTTCAGCACCCCGAGCTACTGCAGGAAATGTTTAATGAAATGGAAAACGCTCTAAACGACTGCCAAGCACTTTTCCCCATCGACCCTCAAAGCAAGCAATTACTACGCCCATATTTAAATTAACCACTTCAGCATGTTCTCTGTACATCGAGCAATCACAATCTTATCACTGCTGTGCAGTTTTCAGATACAGTCAATAGGTGTAGCACTTGAGCAACCCAATGTAATTATAATTTACGGAGATGATGTAGGTTACGGCGACGTCGGTGTTTATGGCTCCGAAAAAATCCCCACTCCTCACATTGATGCGTTGGCTGCCAATGGCCTACGCTTTCAGGATGCCCACTGCTCAGCGGCAACTTGTAGCCCTTCGCGATTCTCTATGCTGACGGGTATTCATGGCTTCCGAGCTAATGTGCGTATTTTAGCGCCGAATGCTCCCCTAGTAATACCAGAAGAGACCTATACTATAGCCGATTTATTTAAGGATGCAGGCTACAAGACAGCCGTTATAGGTAAATGGCACCTAGGCCTTGGTACTAAGGAAGCCCCCGCAAATTGGAATGCTAAGGTATTTCCAGGTCCACTCGAAATCGGCTTCGATTATTGCTTCCTACTACCTTCTACTAACGACCGAGTGCCGTGCGTTTATTTAGAAAATTACCGTGTTGTGAACTATGATCCAGAAGACCCGATTTTCGTCGGGCATAGCCTAGAGCAAGTCAACCGACCTGGTAGCACAGCATATCCAGATGGTCGCGAAAATCGCCAAGCGATGACCTATTACAAGAGCAGTCATGGTCACAACCATAGTGTTATCAATGGTATCGGTCGTATCGGCTTTATGTCTGGGGGCAAAACAGCCCTTTGGGATGACGAGACCATGGCTGATGTATTTGTCGAAAAGGCTCGCGACTATATTAGTAAGAATAAAGAGACCCCCTTCTTCCTCTTTTTCTCTTCACAAGATATTCATGTGCCGCGTGCGCCGCACCCACGCTTTCAAGGAAAGACTAAGCTTGGTTACCGCGGTGATGCGATGGTGCAATTTGACTGGTCTGTCGGGCAGATCATTGACGCGCTTAGATCCAACGGCCTACTAAAAAATAGTATCGTTATTTTCTCCAGTGACAATGGGCCTACTTACGATGACGGCTACGTCGACGGGACTACAGTCAAGACCTCTAAATCCGACAACGATCAAGGCCACTATGCAGCAGGCCCCTATCGCGGGGGAAAATATCAAATTTACGAAGGCGGAACACGTGTTCCGTTTATAATTAGTTGGCCAGCAATGATCAAGCCAGGCAGCACGAATGCGCTGGTCAATCAAATAGATTTATTACACTCATTCGCCAAATTTCTTGAGATTGAATTACCAGTAGCTGCCGCGGTAGATAGTCGCGAAATGCTCGACGTATTTATGGGAAAATCAGACAAAGGTCTTCCTTATATGCTAGAAGAAGCTGCAAATGCTATGGCGATTCGTAGAGGTCGTTGGAAGTACATTGAGTTTCGTGCGAGTAAGTACCGCCCAAAGCCCGGACCAGCAGAACTCTACGACTTGAGTACTGATATCGCCGAAGTAAAAAATATCATTTCCGAGCATCCCCAAATCGCAGAATCATTACGCAAACAACTTCAATCCCTGCAAAAATCTGAAGGTATTCGCCAGTAGTTATTTTCTGCTCATTAGAAAAATTATGAAAATCATATTACAGCAAACTATACTTAGCATTCTTGTCGTACTTAGTCCACTTTACGCGGAAATTGGAATAGCCCCAGTTTTTTCTGATAATATGATCCTCCAGCGAAACGTCAGCATCCCACTAAGAGGAACCGCTACTGATGAAAAAGAAGTAACTATACAATTTAACGGTGGTACATATACATCAGCAGTCATCAAAAATCGATGGATGGTAGAACTACCCGCTATGCCCGCTGGTGGTAGCTTCGAAATCCTCATTAAGGGCGCAAAGAATACCGTCACTCTTTCAAATGTGACTTTCGGCGATATCTGGCTCTGCGCTGGACAATCAAATATGGATAGTCCAATAGAGACCTATAAGCGCAAATTTCCTGAGCTGTATGAAGGTCACCCTGTTAAGCACCACAACCAAATTCGCATCTTTCGAGCTGCGATCCTGCCGGTAGACGAAAAACAAGAATTTATTAAGCGCGAGTATCGTTTTGACCAAGGCTGGTATAAAATCGAGCCGCTTACCCGCACCCACCTCTTTACTGCTGTTGGCTACTTTTTTGGAATCCACCTTACAGAAGCCTTAGATACTCCAATCGGTTTGATCCAATCTGCTTGTGGTGGTACCCCTATTACTGCTTGGATGCCGCCGGGCTCCCTTGAAAATCGTGATGAGTATAGTGCCATCGTAGCAGACTACCAGCAAGCGGTTAAAGACTGGCCAAACAATAAAATAAAATACGAGCGACAGGTACAGGAATGGGAAGTAAAAAAAGCAAGTGGCGAACAAGTCGGTTGGAGGCCAGCTATCCCCTTAGGCAGTCCGTTGAGTAGTAAAAGACCTTACGCCCTTCATAACGGAATGATCGCTCCACTTTATGAACTACCAATCAAAGGCGTGCTTTGGTATCAAGGTGAAGGTAATGCTAAAACCCGAAAAAGTTGCGTGCAATACGAGACACTGCTAAAAGACTTAGTCACACATTGGCGTGCAAACTGGGGTAATGAAAGCATGCCATTTCTCGTCGTGCAACTGCCTGGATTTGGCAAAGCCACTGAAAAAATAAATACGAGCCACAATTGGCCATGGATGCGAGAATCCCAAAAGAATATTGAAGATATAACTAACTGTCGAGCGGTCTGTACAATTGATAGCGGTATGCAAAGAGATATCCACCCACCCTTTAAGGAAAACGTCGGCAAGCGCTTAGCTTATGCCGCACAGTCTATGGTGTATAAGCAAAGCAGTGCACCACAATCGCCAGCGTACAGCATGCACCAATTCGATGGCGAATCGACTCTCATCACCTTCAAAAATGTCGGTAGCGGACTGATCACTTCAGATCCTTTAATTAAAAACATGAATTATAATAATGGCGAGGTACTAGGGTTCTCTGTGATAAGGACAGATGGCAAATATCAACGCGCTATTGGAGAGATAATAGCATATAATCAGATACGCGTGCTACACCCTGGTATTAGTGCGCCAAAATCGATTCGCTATGGCTGGGAAAATTTTCCAAACCTCAACCTTTTCGGATCAGATAATATGCCTGCGTTCCCATTTCGTACAGATCAGACTTCTCCCTTCGATATTAATTAAATATTGGCATCTAGGAATGAAATCTAAAAGCACTCGCCAACCACTTTCGCGACGAGACTTCCTCAAGTCCTCGAGTGCTTTTGGCGCGCTTACGATACTTCCTTCCTACATCGTATTGGGTAATCAATCGACGACAGGACTTGCACCTAGCGAAAAAGTACGACTGGCAATCATTGGTATTGGAAACCAAGGCAACACAGACCGTAAGTTACTACTAGCCTCAGGTCTATGTGATGTCGTCGCACTATGTGACATCGATATGAATGCTGCGCATACCCATGAAGCGCGCTACGTGCACCGACTCACTGGGAAGCCTCCATTAATAAAAGATGATGAAACGCTGCCAGAACAGAGCCATATAAGGGCACGTTCTTATATGGACTTTCGAAAAATGTTCGATGACATGGCTGGCGACATCGATGCCGTGCTGATTGCCACGCCTGATCATTCGCACTTTGCTGCGACCATGCTCGCCATGTCGCTCGGTAAGCACGTATTTGTTGAGAAACCACTAGCCCACACCTTTGGTCAATGTGAGCGCCTCATGGATCTTGCTACTCGCAGTGGTGTCGTCACGCAGATGGGGAACCAAGGGCACTCTGGAGCTAATTACTTCCAATTTAAAGCATGGTCAGAGGCAGGCATCATCAAAGATATTAAGCGAATCACCGCCCACATGAATATCAAGCGTCGCTGGCACGGTTGGGGAGCCAGTGCAACAAACTATCCGAGTGAACCTATTTCAGACAGCATCCAGTGGGAGCAGTGGCATGATGTAGTTGCAACTCAGCGACCTTTTAGTAATAAGCTTCATCCGAAGGAGTGGCGCAGTTGGTATGAGTTCGGTAGCGGCTGTCTCGGCGACTGGGCACCACATATTTTAGATACATGCCACCGTTTTCTTCATCTCGGACTACCCGAGCGTATCGTAGCTTTGGATCGCGGCGGCATCAATAAGTACGATTTAGTCTACCCGGAATCTTCAACCATCCGTTTCGACTTCCCCGAGCGCGGTCCTAATCTACCTGCATGTGAACTCACATGGTATGACGGGCTCAATAACATGCCAACACTAAAGGCTGAATATACAGAAGATGGTATCGATGAATTATTAAAAAGTCCTGGTAAAGAGCTCTACAATAAAGATCTAGTCTTTAGGGGTGGTCACCACGGGCAACCACTCCAAATCGTACCACGGTCTAAATTCTTAGACATACGCGCATCACTACCTAGATTCCCGCAGAAAAACTCTAATCACTATACAAATTTCTTGCTCGCTTGTAAGGGAGAGGAAATTTCCCGCTCTCCTTTCAGCGTTAGTGGCACGCTAACACAAGTCATGACTCTAGGTATGCTAGCTCAACGATTTGGTGGGGAAATCGAATTCGATCGCCAAAACAAACGCATCACTAACAATCCTGATGCCCAGGCACTGCTCGACCCCACTCCGCGCAAGGGATGGGAATTCTACTACAAGCTGTAAGCTTTGTTATCTAGTGATTTATCGATGAAAAAAGCAGCACTACTATTAGGTGTAATCTCTAGCACTTCATTGTGTTTATCTAATCAAGTATCCGTAGAGCAGCAACCATTCATAAAAAAATACGAGAATAATAAGTGTATCATTACGCCCCAAAAAGCGCGAATCAATAGCGAAACCGAACCGGATCTTAATGAGGGCTTCGTCAGTCTTTACAACGGAAAAGACCTTAATAATTGGACAACTCGTGGAGGCTATTGCACTTTTGAAGCCCATGCAGATCGTATTGTCGGAATCTGCATACAAGGTTCACCAACTACCTACCTTTCTACCACGCGCAACGACTACAGAAACTTCATTTTTACTGCGGAATTAAGATGGGTTTTCGATTGTAATAGCGGCATTATGTTCCGCGCACAACTTGAGCCAAAACGACCCTACGATAGGGTCTATGGTCCACAGTGCGAAATGGAAGGTTTCGGTCCAATACTAGAGCTTCAGCGCGGCTGGTCAGGCGGCATCTACGGCCAGGGATATGCTGCTTGGATTTATCCGCTTTGGCTCGAGAGTCATAGCGAAGTGCGACAGGCACTGAAAAAAGATATTTGGAATCGAGTCACTATTAAAGCTAATAAAGGTACAGTAAAAACTTGGGTTAATGGAATGCCCGCTGCTCACTGGATTGATGATCAGTTCCTAGAAGGGTTTTTTGGACTTCAGATACACTCCGGTAAACGAGGAGAAGTTCACTTTAGAAAGATAAAGGTAAGGGAACTAACAGAGCGCCGTTGACGATTACGTTGCAGAGCTTTAAACTACTCAGTTGCAAAATATTAGAATGAATCTTGCACACAAATATGTAACTGTCTTTCTATTTTTCCTCTTGGCGCTTACTGCAAGTGCTAGTGAGAGAAAAAATGTTTTGCTCATTTGTGTCGATGACCTGCGACCAGAACTAAATTGCTACGGGGTCGATTACATTCATTCACCTAATATAGACCAATTAGCTGCAAATGGACGCGCTTTTCATAATCATTACGTAAATGCGCCGACTTGCGGCGCTTCTCGATACACCTTACTGACGGGTCAATACAACGTAGATACCCCGCAGAGTAATCGCTTACTTTTTATTCGAGCTAATAAGCTCAAAGAGAATCCTAGCTCAGTCTCTCCAAGCCTGCCTGCATGGTTCAGAAATAATGGTTATACAACTGTATCTATTGGTAAAGTGTCTCACCACCCAGGCGGGCTAGGAGGCAAAAACTGGGATGATCCGAACATCGTAGAGATGCCTAATTCATGGGACTTAAGTTTACAACCTATTGGCGATTGGCAGCACCCTAAAGGTGTGATGCATGCCCTCGCTGAAGGTAAAATTTGGGGTTCAGGAGAAATTCTTTCAGTATTTGAGGCCTTCGCTGGTAATGATCAAATTTACCCAGACGGATTGATCACCGAAAAAGCTATAGAGCAACTTGATAAGTTAGATGCGTCCGGGTCCCCATTCTTTATGGCAGTTGGCTTCATTCGCCCTCACCTTCCCTTTGGAGCGCCCAAGAAATATCTTGACCTTTACTCTGAGTGTGAATTGCCCGCTATTGCACATCCCTGTAAGCCTAAACATCCCAGTTCATGGCAAAGCTCTGGTGAGTTCATGAGGTACAATCGCTGGTCAAGGAATCCTATTTCCGATCCAGCTTTTGCAGACGAAGTTCGACGTCATTATGCCGCTTGTGTGAGTTATATTGACGCACAGGTAGGGATACTAATTGAACAACTAGAACGATCGGGTATGCTTGAAAACACTGTAGTAGTTCTTTGGGGTGATCACGGTTGGCATTTAGGTGAACACGGTGTTTGGGGTAAACATACCTTATTTGAAGAGTCGCTACGTTCACCGCTTATTATATCACATAAAGATATTCCAAATTCAGGAGAGCCTAGCGAAGCTATTGTAGAAAGTATCGATATCTTCCCTACATTATGTGACATATCCGGCATCCCAATCCCAGGATATATTCACGGAAAAACCCTAAAACTACAGCTAGATAACCCTGAATCGCTTGGGCACTCAGCCATAGGATTTCAAACCTATCGAAAGACTATTCGAACTGAAAATCACCGCCTAATTTTACACAATAATGGATATGCAGAACTCTACGATTTTTCGAACGCTAAGTATGCAGGCATTAATCGAGCACAGGACTTTCCAAATATAGTACTCCAGCTGACTGAGCAATTAAACGAGCGGCTAAAATTAAATAAATAGATTCTAGCTAATGTGAAAGTATCAATCTATTATCTCTTTTTCATCACAGTCACTTGTAGCTGCGCAAAACTCCTAGAAAGTCGTGCCCCAGCTGCGCAACCGAAGATTCCTGCTGGAATCGAATATACTATTCATCAATACCGCACAGCTGTTCCAGAAAGATCTGGTCAACTCGGCATAGCTGTACCAGAGAACGCCATGGAGTCGCTACCAGTAGTCGTGTGCATACACGGTGGCGGATGGGCTAAGGGTGACAAGGATCAGATGGCATGGATGGCTATTCGTTACGCCCAGCTTGGATATATAGGAGTGACACTATCTTATCGTCTAAACCACGAAGCTCCGCTTCCCGCGTGCATATTAGATGTTAAAACGGCTATTCGCTACCTTAAACATATCAGTAAAAACATCCATATTGATCCAAATCGAATTGCGGTGCTCGGATACAGCGCCGGTGCCCATTTAGCACTTATGATTGGTCTAAGTCCAAGATCAGATCTATTTAAAAGTAAAGACTACTCCACAGAGGATTCATCTGTTCAATGCGTAGTGGCCATCTCCGCACCCACAGACTTTGATACAATGCTCAAACGTGCTGGTCATTTGAATTTTCTGCCAGATGATAAATCTTCAGACCCAAAATTCATAAGTCCACTCTCTCCTATGAATTGGATTCATGAAGGCCAAATTCCCATATTGCTAGTGCATGGCGATCAGGACAGAATAGTACCACCCTATCATTACGAAAAATTCAGCCAGAGGTGCGAAGAATTTCGCATCTCTAATTTAGAGCGCTACATTCACCCTGGTGGTAACCATATGTTCTTTTTCAAAGCGCGTAAAACAGTACAACCTGTCATCAACCGCTTTCTATTTAAGAATCTAAAATAAATCCGATTATTATGAGTATACAATTCCCGCTTATCTTACTAATTACTGCAGTACTAGTATCGAAAAATTTACTTGGATCGGTTGATTATTACGCCCCACATCCATTTGGCACACAGTGTGAGTATGCACTAGGAGCGGATGAAGTCACCAGCGGAAAATGGTGGTTATCGCCCGAGAACGAGCCAGCACGCGAGAAAAGTTTTCGCGAATGGATTTGCGCTAGACCCCGTGATAAAGCCCTAGCTTTTGCAATATATACCCACAATGCAGGCACACTAAAACTAACTGCTCAATGCTTTCCATTACTACCTGAAGAACCAAAAGAAGCTACCTTAGAACTCTTGATTGGAGGAAATTGGGAGAAGGTTCAGCAAGCCTCTGTAGTCTATCCAGGATGGAGCTTACATTTTCGTATCGATGGATGGGATTCAAGTAAAGATGTCCAATACAGAGTACAGCTTGGAGAGTTATCTAAATACGAAGGGCTAATACGCAAAGATCCTGTAGATAAAAAATCAATTGTCTTGGCCTCAATGTCTTGCAACTCACCAGCAGACAAACCTCGTTATGCACGCACACAAATGGTTGCAAACCTTCTGGAGCACGATCCTGACCTTCTATTTTTTGCAGGGGATCAAAATTACATACACGATGAACCTACATACGGCTGGTTAATGTTCGGCGTACAGTTCGGTAAAGTAATGAAAGACCGACCTACTATCTGTATTCCCGACGATCATGATGTTGGTCACCCGAACCTTTGGGGAGAAAGTGGGAAAAAAGCAATTGCTAGAGACTTCGATGGTGGCTATCTTTATCCAGCAAGCTTTGTAAATATGGTTCAACGCCAACAGTGTTGGAGTTTACCTGACCCCTATGACCCGAAGCCTGTGGAACAAGGAATCACTGTTTACTATACCGATCTAACGCTCGGTAGTATCAGCTTTGCTATCCTTGAAGACCGCAAATTTAAATCAACTTGGCATCCTGATCCAGATGCTGTAGGAAAAACCTTACTTGGAACACGTCAGCTTAATTTTCTTGATAATTGGGCACGCGACTGGTCAGGCGCACAGATGAAAGTTGTACTCTCACAAACACCGTTCGTGGCTCACGCTAGCTACTCTGGGCAAATAGTTCGGCGTATTAAAAAAGATCATGATGCCAATGGATGGCCCGCGGATAGGCGTAATGAAGCAGTTCGTGCATTACGCCGCGCCCGCGCAACGCATATCTGCGGAGATCAACATCTCGGCGCAGTTGTGAAGCATGGTATCGATAAATTTCGAGACGGCCCATATAGCTTTACCAGTCCAGCCCTAGTTAATACTATATGGGGTAGATGGTGGTGGCCAGAGAATGAGCAGGCTGGAGGTGGTGAGCCAATTGAAAGCGACCTTCCTTGGGTAGGCGATTATTTAGACGCTTTTGGCAATCCATTTACAATGATTGCATATGCAAACCCTCAGTACGTTGATAACAAAGAATTGCGTGAACTAAAGTCTCGTCCGAATCGAGGTGACGGATATGCCCTTATTCGCTTTGAAACCGATACCGGAGATACGCGCTTTGAATGCTGGCCACGTTTTGCGGACTTAAGTAAAGGCGATGCTGCACAATTCGAAGGCTGGCCTGTCAATATTAACACTCATGATAACGACGCGCGTGAGCCTTACACCTACCTACCAGAAATCGAACTTCCTAGCAGTAATATGGTAGTCGAGCTCACGAATCTGGACACCAGTGAACTCATCTACTGTTACCGTCATCATAACAAATACTTCAAAGCCCCCGTTTATAACCAGGGTACATATACTCTACGTGCCGGTTTTGATAAAGCTGAAACAATCATGCTAGAGGCAGTAGAAGTGAACTAGTTTCATAAAGAATAACTGTACAATATGAAAAAGTACTTACACTTAATTATTCAGAGCTTATTTATTTTAGTTACTCTTTTAGGTAACCTCTGTGCAGGATCAAAACCAAACGTATTGTTAATCATACTAGATGACCTGAACGATTTCGTTGGTCACATGGAAGGTCACCCTCAGGTGATTACACCCAATATTGATGCCTTAGCTGTGCAAGGAGTAGCCTTTACTAACGCACACAGTAACGCCGCAGTCTGTATTCCTTCTAGAGCTAGCTTTATGTCAGGAGTATCACCGATTACTTCCCGCTTCTACGGCTTTGGAAATGCGCGGAAAAATGTAACTCTACTGGCCAGTAAAACCCTACCAGAACTTGCCAGAGAGAATGGCTATAAAACATACACAACCGGAAAGGTCTTTCACAGCGCAAGACGAGACCTATGGGATGACAACGGTATCGCTGCTGAATACGGCCCAGTAGCTTCAGATGGGAAGAACAACACTTACCACCCTGAGGTGCCTGGCGACTTCTCAGAATTTGGCGTCTTAGACGGAACTTATATCTCACTTGCTAAGGTTCCGATTGTACCAGCATCAGCTTTCACTAGTGGCTACACAGGCTGGCGTAATATAAGAAGTAAAACGCCTTTCCACTACGTTAGTGAAACCGACCGCGATCCGATGGCAGACGAACGTAGTGCTGAATGGGCCGTCCAAAAAATCCGCACATTAGAATCTCAGAACCAAGATAATCCATTCTTTATGGCAGTTGGATTTATACGACCACACACACCGCTTGTAGTGCCCCAAAAATATTTTGATATGTATCCCCTAGAAAGCGTACAGTTACCCATCATTGATAAAAGTGACCGCGTTGATACAAGGCTCGAAGTCGATAACAATTCAAGAGGGCGAAAAATTTACCACACACTTGTCGATTCCTACGGGGGTGATCGTGAACTAGCCCTGCGACATTACACCCAGGCATACCTCGCAAGTATAACATTCGCAGATGAAATGGTTGGCCAGGTGATGAAAGCCCTCGATCAAAGTCAATATCGCGATAATACAGTAGTTATTCTTACAAGCGACCATGGATATCATATAGGCGAGAAAGACTTTTTATTTAAATACACTATTTGGGAAGAAAGTACGCGAGTGCCCTTTATAATTCGTCATCCTGAATATCAAAATCAAGCAGGATCCATTGTAGAGCATCCTATAAGCTTGATTGATCTATTTCCGACAATATCTGATTTCTGTGATTGGGAAGACCTCACACCTCGCAAAAAGAGTAGTGGCACCATAGATGGCTTTAGTCTAAAACCTTTTCTTGAGGATCCTGAACTCACATGTTGGGATGGACCCAATAGCGCCCTTTCGATTCGTGCTAGCTGGAGGTCTAAGGCTATCGACCAACAACACTTCTCTCTGCGATCGCGAGATTTCCGCTACATTAAATACAACAAACCAGCAGGTGAAGCCTCAGAAGAACTCTACGACCACAGAAACGATCCGCACGAATGGAATAACTTAGCAGAAAGCCCGAAATATGAATCTGTTATAAAAGCTATGCGCCGCGAGCTCGCAGAACGTCTTGCGCCGGCTGTTAAGCGCCAAAGTGCTAAGTTATAAATAACCCAAGGCTTTGTTGTTAACCTACAACCTACCCAAGATGGTATAAGTTTTTATTAAGTGAAATTAATAACGTGTGCGCTACTATTTTGTATTCTATTGCTCTTTCATTCGGCTTTGATTGGAGGACATCAGTTCTATGATTTTACCTCAAATGCGAATACTGGTAATTTAGAAATAAAATCTGGTACAGCATGGAGCAGTCCAGAAGGACTTATGGTTGAAGCGCCGCCACACGAGGCAATTGAACTAGTTTTTAAAGGAAAATGGGATTTCAGCGAATGGGTCTATTTAACCTGGGATATTGATTACCAATCAGCAGTCGAGGTACCTTTTAGCATAAGTATAGAAGGACAATCACAACATGTACCATGGGGCGCTAAAAAATTTAGCCAAATACATTCTGGCTTTCTAAAGAACGAAGAAAATCGCTACTTTAACTGCACCTTAACACGAAGTTATAACAGTAGGAGAAGTAACAAATTAGTTCAGGATTTTTCTAATATGAATTCGTATCCGAATGGCATTTGTTTTAATCATCACGGAATCATTCCCGATAGTGTAGAAATAATTACTTTTCAAATGGATCCGCACCCAAAAAGACGAAAGTTGTTGATCCGAAATATCTTTTTAAATCGTCCTGCGAAGCATCCGTTATATATTAAATCAGCCGAAAAATTTCATCCATTCATCGATCGATATGGCCAATTTAAACACTCTAATTGGCCTGGTAAGATTATACAGGATTCAGACTTCAAGGAATCCTTCCAGGAGGAAGATAATTTTCTTAGTAAGTTTCCTATCGCTTCTAATCTTACCAAGTATGGTGGATACAAAAATGGTCCGCGATTGAAGGCAACGGGGCACTTTCGTGTAGATCAGCACGGCGAGTCTTGGACACTAGTCGATCCAGATGGCTACCTCTTCTTATCTACTGGTATAAATTTCGTTGGGCACATCTTAGCTACGACCGAGGTAAAAAAAAGAAGTAACTACTTTGAAGGCTTGCCATCAGAAAACAGTCGCTTCCGAAGCTGTTTTAGTCGCGACGACCAATATTTTAATCACGGAAAAGCCAATCTGATCCGTAAATACGGCCAGCTGTATGAGAATCCCTACATAGAGCGTAATTTAATAAGGCTAAAACACTGGGGATTTAATACCCTTGGAGGTTGGTCGATTGATAATTTTTCTAACGTCCCGGAAAGCCTTCGCCTTCCTTACACCCTCAATTTAAATGTTACTTGGAAACTTCCTAAACCTCTCATCAATACGAAGATGATGGATGTTTACGACAAGCGTTGGAGGGAACAACTAGAAGAAGAATTTTTGGATTATAGTGAAAGAGTAAAAGATGACCCATGGCTTGTGGGTGCCTTTGTAAACAATGAACTACACTGGGAAAAACCTAATGAATTTGCACTTTCCCTACTGCGAATTAATCAGTCAATTCCGGGCAAAAAGCGCTATATTATGCGCTTAAAAGAAAAACTAGAAACGATCAAAAATTTTAATGAGATCTTAGGTACAAACCTTAAAGACTGGGATACACTAATACAACAGTCACTCCCAAGTACTGTCCTATCACTTAATGCATTGGAGACTTTGAATGAAGCACACTACAGAGAAATGGTAGAGTATTATTTCTCCACGATCCGTAGCATGTTTGATCAATACATGCCAAAAGTACTTTACCTTGGTTGTCGATTTCACAGTGGCTACACTCACGAATTTAACCTGCCGATCGCAGTAAAATATGTCGATGTACTGTCTGTAAATATTTATAAGAACGATGTCGGTAATTACCTTTATTCAAACGGTTTTGAAAACATAAATCTGCCCTACCTCGTTTCCGAATTCCACTTTGGTGCCTTAGATAG
>MDTA01093164.1_pt1 | contig 26215 bp, 27 predicted proteins | sample 811151 | NCBI WGS metagenome assembly MDTA01 (sample SAMN05326648, study PRJNA326480) | marine metagenome | isolation source: seawater | place: Indian Ocean: South | collected 2010 | reverse complement strand
TTATTTAATAATGATGATGCTATTGGCATTTTATTTTACATTATATTTTTTAATTTCATCAGGCAATATCAGGTTAAATTCAGCTTTACAAGCTATCTGTTTTTCAATCAACCCTGTGCCCTCACAATTAGCAATTCCTCTATTAAATTTATTAACCTTAGTTTCAATGTATAGTCTTGTATTAGGAGTTATTTTTTTTAAGAATTTAAGATTATTTGCACCAGTTAGATAAACTACTTTGCCTTTATTGCCTGGTAGACTTAATATTGACAAAGCCGACATTTGTACCAGCGACTCGATTTGAAGCATTCCAGGAACATTTGGATCGTTTTTCCAATGGACTTTAAAAAACCATTCATCAGATTTGAAATCTTTATAACCTTTAGCGCTTTTTCCAGGAACTACTTCTGATGCATAATCTATCATCAGGTATGGCTCTCGATTTTGTTGATAATCATAAATCTTCTTTTTATCTAAAACTAAAGTATTCATTGTATTTCTACTCCACGAGATAAAATTGTAGGAATGTTATAGCCATCCCACATTAGACCAATGTTAAGTGACTGACCAATCGGTACAATTCTATCTATCCCCTTCAAATTATTTTTAAATACAAAATCTTTTAATTTATTTTTATCTATGCCAAAATATGTAAGTGTTTGATACTTGTTATTTACAAACTCTTTTACTTTATCAATATTTTTCGTTTCATATTCGAAGAAAAGCCCCCACTTTCCTCTAATACTATCATTGTCTTTAGTTAATTCTTTTATCTTTATCTTATAAATAAAATTTTCAAATGTTTGCACGCTTATTATATTTTTTAAATTTAAAATATATTTACATAAATCGTTATATTTTTCTGATGGTGCTGAATCGGTTAAGTTGTATTTTAATTTGACTAAGTTATAAACACTTTTCCAAAATCTCTCTCTACTTTTAATATCTTTTTTTCCTGTCCAAATGATTAAATGTGGTGATGAGCATGCGTTTTGATCTACTAAAAATGTATCATTATAAAATTTTTGAGCTAAATTTTTTAACTCTAGATCTTTTAATTTTGAAACTTTAGATTGATCAATTACACAGAAAGAATACCTATCAGCAAAAGCAATATCTAAATTTTTTTCATGAGTTTTAAATGATTTTAAATCATTTATAGTTTTATCCCCGCCCCAAATTAATCTTGCATCACATACCATGGAAAATTTTTTGGTAATCACGTCATCGTTGTTATATCTTATTATCGTTATTTTTTTTTCTATAAAAGATTTTTTTTTTTTTGAAAATCTTACGAAATATGTTGCAAATTATTTTAATTTGATCAAAGTTTTTTGATGGGACTTTAACAATATTTGAATTACCTGACAATAAACCAAAAATTAATGAGTAAGCAAAATTAGTAGGAATATTTGATGGTGCAATATGAAACACTAGTCCTAAACCAATCCTATTTGAACTACTTAAAAAATTTTGTTTCATTTTTAAAATATTCTTTTTTCGACACCAGAATGATAAAGCTTTTAAATCTGGATAATTTCTTACAATCTTTTCTGTGTTTAGTTCTTTTGAAAAAATATTTAAAAAACTAATTACTTGACTAGAAAATGGTTCAAAAGGTTTTAAACAATATGAAGAGCTTCCGACTAAAAAATTTACATTATTCATTGAATTCATTGTACGTCACTGCATCCTCTAGTTTCAGATTTGGCTACTCTACCATGCACTAAAAAACTTTTTTTCCCATAACATAATTTACAATTATTTTTTACTATAGAACCAATATCTTCTGTTAGAATACTGTGTCCGGGATAACTTGTTGGTAATAGTGATAGAAGTTGAATAAACCCTCTTTTGCCTTCATTTAAAATTTCAAAGTTGTTACCTCTAACTAAAATGTTTGAATATTCACTTGTTGCAAAATTTCCACAATTTTCACATTCTAAGAAAATGGACCCAGTTTGTTCAATCAAGCCATAATAGTTAATTATTTTTAAAAAATTCAGCTTTTTTGATAATTTTATCTTAAACATTTTATTATTAATTTTTTTGCTTTCCATCTTTTTCCAACCACCCCCATGCAACAAATAACCATTCCGAAAATCAAACCCTAATTTATTAATTTCCAGTTTCTCTATTAAATTTTCATATATCTGACTAGTGAAGCCAAAAACTAAAAATTTTTTATGACCAAACTTGATTAAAAAATCTTTTAAACCTTGATAATCTATTTCATTGTTTTCATTTAAAAGATAATGATGGTTTTTGCCAAAAATTGAAAAGCCTACAATTGCGGCGATTTTTGCGTTAAACTCATTTTTATTGTATTTTATCTTTTTATCTACAATCAACATAGGTAATCTTTCTTTTCCTAAAAACTTAGACATAATGTTATTTAATGCTTTTGATTGATTTTGTGCATTTGATTTATCTAAAAAAATCTTTGATACATTTCCAGAAGTTCCTGAGGAATGCAAAATCTTAAAAACTTCTGAGTTTGAAATACTTTTAAGATTTAAATCTTTAAATAAGTTAATAGGTAAAAAAGGAACATTTTCTAATTTATTAATTTTTTTTGAGTATAAAAAATCTATAATTTTTTTATATTCTTTAGATCTTGAATAATGAAATTTCGTTAAAGCAATAATATCTTTTTCAAAGTTTCTATTTTTTTTCATTTAAATTAATTGATTTAAAGTTTTTGGAAAAATTTTGTTCTACTGAAATAAAATTTTTATTGATTCCTAAATTTTGGCTTAATATATTCTTTGATATTTCTGCAAATTCTAAATTATCAATATTTAATTTGATTTTTTTGTCCTCCATTTTGCATTTACAATTAATATCATTTTTCTTTAACAAATTTTCAATATCATCCATATTAATTCTAATTCCAAAAATCTTTATAATTCTTTTTTTTCTTCCAACAATATAAAGAAAACCATCCTTGTCTTTAAAGGCAAGATCACCTGTAAATAATTTTTTTTTATTTATGTCTTTTTTAGACAGATCTTTAATATTTTTTGCGTATCCTAAACATACATTTTCACCTTTCAAACAAACTTCTCCGGTCATATTATCTTTTTTTATCTCAGCACCCTTTTTATCAATTATTTTTATCTTTGTTCCTTTAAGGGGTTTACCTACACTATCTTTTTTTTTTTTGAAATATTTCCATTGTAAAATAGAAATTCTTGGACTTGCTTCAGTTTGTCCATACATTTTAAAAAATTTAATTTTCTTAGCTTCACATACTTGTTCTAAATAGTTTAATGTGTCTAAGTCTAGTTTTCCTCCTGCTTGAGAAATATACTTTATTGATGATAGATTTTGGTTTTCGAACTTCAATCTTTTCAAATATTCAAAAAGATCTGGAACTCCGCCAAAAGAATCAACTTTCTTATCTTTAATGATATTCCAAAAAATTTTTTCAAATATTGTACGATTATTTAAAATTATTTTAGCTCCACAAAGTAAATGTGTATTTAAAATTGAAAGACCATATGAATATCCCATTGGCATTGATGTAATTGTTGTATGGTTTTTTTTAATTTTGAGCTCTCTTATAATATTTTTTGAATTAGATAGTAAATTTTTCTTAGATAATCTGACAAATTTAGGATTTTGGGTGGTTCCTGATGTTGGTAGCAATAAATAATTTATATAATTAATTTTATTTCTTAATTTTAATCTTGAAACATAAAAATTATATGATTTGAATTTTTGTTTTATATTAAAAGAGCTAAAATTAATTTCTTGTGGAGCAAAAATATAACTCGGTTTGTATATTTTGATTATCTTATAAATAAACTCAACTTTAAAAGATCTGTCTACCAATAAAGTTACAACTTTATTAGAATTCAAAAATGTTAAATATCCAACTATAGACTCTAAGTTATTACCACATATCAAAAGGCAGATATTCTTCTCTGAAATATTATTTTTTAATTCGTTAGATAAATCTGATAGATCTTTATATGAGTATTTCCCATAATGTTCGTCTTCCACAGCTATTTTATTGCCAAATTTATGGATATTTTTAAACATCTAAAACCTAGATCAACCAAGGAGATTTTTTTTTCTTTTTTTTAAATATTTCCTCTAAAAATTTTTTTTCTCTTAATGTATCCATACATTGCCAAAAACCATGATGTTTAAAGCCACATAATTGTTTCATCTTAGATAATTTTTCTAAGGGTTCTCTTTCCAACATTATCTTGTCATTTTTAATCAGTTTAAAGATTTTGCTGTTAAAAACAAAAAATCCTCCGTTAATCCAGCTTGAGGAGATTTGTGGTTTTTCTTTAAATTGTTTAATAAGATTGTTTATTATTTTTACCTCACCAAATCTCACCGGTGGTCGCACTATTGTCATTGTAGCTATTTTTTTATTTTTTAAATGAAAATTTACTAATTTATTAATATTTTGACCAGATAAGCCATCACCATAGGTCAACATAAAGTTTTCATTATCTTTAAAATATTTTTTTAATCTTAAAAGTCTTCCTCCTGTAAGAGTTTTAGCCCCAGTATTAATTAAGTGAAATTTTGATTTTGACTTTAATTTGGAAAAATATTTCTTAATTACATACCCCTTATAACCCAAAGCTAAGAAAAATTCGTTAAAACCATATTTTTCGTAAGATTTTATAATATGCATTAAAATCGGCATATTCCCAATTTTAACCATTGGTTTTGGTTTTAATTTTGTTTCTTCGGACAACCTTGAACCAAGACCTCCACATAAAATAACAATTTTCATTAATTCTTATTTTTTAAAAATCTTCGAATAGTTTGATGGATATAATCTAGATTTTTTTTATTAAGTCCTTGATGACAACCGATAAGCAATCCATTTTTCATAATATAATCTGATTCTTTAAATTCATTTATATTATTTCTTTTTGATGTTAAATTTGAAAATCCAGGGTGTCTAAGAATATTTCCGGAAAAAATAGGACGAGTTTGAATATTATTTTTTTCTAAAAAAATTTGCAGTTTTTTTCTGTTAATTGACTTACTTCTTAAGATTATCGGATACGCTAGAAAATTAGTCTTTATGTTTTTAAAAACTTTAGGAACAATAAAATATTTACTATATTTATTAAAAAATAATTTATGTTTATTAAAATTACTATTTCTTATTTTCACAAATGATTTAAATTTTTTTAATTGTTCTAAACCAAAAGCTGCACCGACTTCAGAGGGTTCAAAATTATATCCTGCTTCTGAAAATATGAATTTTTTATCATACGAGATGCCTTTCAATTTTACACCTAATCGTTTTTTAATATTCTCTGAGTCACTTAATAGCGACGACATTCTTCCCCAGCTCCTTAAAACTTTTGCTTTTTCAAAATATTTTTTATCATTAGTTAAGAAACAGCCACCATTACCTGCACAGCTGATAATATGGGAACCATAAAAACTTGTAATTGAAATATCACTAAAAAAACCAGTAGTTCTTGATCCGATTTTAGCACCCAGTGTATCAGCCGAGTCCTCAATAATTTTAAGTTTATATTTTTTTGCAATTTTTTTTATTTTTGGCCAATTAGGAACATTTCCGATTAAATTTGGAATTAATAAACATTTTGTTTTTGAAGTAATTTTTTTTTCTATTTTATCTTCATCAATTTGAAGTGTCTCTTTTTTACAATCTACAAATATTGGTACTAAATTACTAAGAACTATTGAAGAAACTGCAGTTCCAAAATTTAAGCAAGGGGTTATTACTTCACTTGATATAGGGAGGTTCATTACTTTAAAAGCTAAAGTTAAAGCAGAGGAACCAGAGTTAACCATTAAACCATATTTTTTTGAAAAATGATTAGAAATTTTTTTTTCAAAAATTTGAACTGATTTACCCATCTGAGTAGAATTTCTTAATACTTTATTTACAGCAAAAATTTCTTTTTTGTTGTAGACGTTTTTCCCGTATGTAATTTTATTTTTCATCATTTTAAATGTATGAACTAATTTTCCACAATTTCTTTTTGTTAGCTATATAATTCTGGTCGTTATTATCTGTTATCTTGTTAAAAATTAATTTACCTCTTGACTCATATTTTTTCCAAATTTCTCTTGCAAACTGTTTTACTGATTTTTTCTTACCTGTAGCGAAATCCCAACTTTGTGGAAAATTCTTACTCCTAAATTGAAAATTTAACGCTTCTAATAATGATAATATAACATTATCTATATAACAAAAATCTCTAATTTGGTCGCCTTTAGTCATGTAAAAATTTTTATTCTTTTTTGCGGCATTGATTAGTGAAGGCCATAATCTGTCTTTATGTTCATTTTTACCATAAACATGAAACAATCTAAGAACTCTACACTTAACTTTATTTTTTTTTGCTATTTCTAAGCTCTTTTTAGTAAAAATATATTTACTTAAAGCATAATTATAAAAAGGCATTTTTCTTTTTTTTTTTACTTCTTTTCCTTGATCAGGAAAATTCTTAATTCTTTTTTCAAAGCAGGACCCAATCAAAATCCATTTTGAACATTTATATTTTACACAGTTTTCTAAAAGTCTTAAAGATGCTCGAACGTTGAAGTCATAACATTTTTTGAAAGAAGCATATTTATTATAAACACCTTCCGAAGCTAAATGGACTAGAACATCACATTGCTTCAATTGTTGCCAGTTGTTGTCTATACGGCCACGTAGCCAAAATAAATTTTTTCTTTTTGAATTTTTCCTACGTCTGCTAATTGCATAAATTTTATGATTTTGTTTTAAAGCATAATTTATAAAATTTGTCCCTAGATATCCTGTGCCTCCTGTTAAAAATATTTTCATAAATTCATTTAATGAAAAATTTTTTTAAATATATATCTTAGAGGTGAAAGGTAAAAATTTGGAAAAATCAAATTTCTAATTATATGAGGAAATATTTTTATATAATTTAATCCTCCCTTTTTACCTTTTAATGTTGTTTTTACAAGTAGTGGAATGAAATTTCTTAAAGAGTAATTTTTACAATAAAAATATTTTTTAAAAGAAAGTCCAGATTTAAAATAACAGTCTATTGCTTCAGGAATTCTGACTAATTCAATGAAAGAATATAGATTAACCCATTCTCTCTCACCGCTTAGATTAACAGATAAAGGATCGGATTTAATAAAACATTTTGATTTAAAAAAACTATTTGCAAAAATAGTAATATGAGGACAAGTATTTTGAAATGTTGAAAAGGTTCTTTTATCATTTAAATCTTTTTGATTGATATAAGAAACACCACTATTCCATTTATCCCTCTTAAATATTGATAAATACAGACCAAGTAAAAAATCAAAAGAAATTTTTGGGTCAATTAATTGATCAAATGAAACAATCTGATCTTTATTTGCTAATGAAAATTTTTTCATATCGCTTGGTAAGTTCTTTGTCTCGAATGGTTGTCTATATTTAAATACTTCACTTGATTTTAAATTGTATGAGTTGATAAAGAAAAAATCTAAGTTTCCATATTTTTCTAAAAGTCTCTCTAATTCGGATAGAGAATTAGACAAAATTAAATCATCGTTTCCTAAAATCCAAACAAATTTACCTGATGCCATTGCTACACTCTCGATAATATTTCTACCAAGGCCAAAATTTTCACTATTTTTTTTAAATTTTATATTTAAATTTTTACTATACTCTAAAATTATATCTTCAATATTTTCATCGGAACAATTATCAGATATACAAACTTCAAAAGATAGTTTTGAAATTTTTTTTGAAATTAAAATTGAATTTAAACAATTTTTTAAACAATTTTTTCTATTATAATTTGGGATACAGATCGATAGCAACATTATAGATTGATTCTAAAAATTTTTAAATTTGGATCTAGATAAAAATACGATAACATCACCACTATCATCATCTTGTTCTTTAAAGTTTAAAAAAGTTTTACAGAAATTTAAATTTTTAAAATTATTGAAGAAAAAATCTCTTTTAAAATAATAGGTATGAGGAGGTTGAATTTTGATCTGTTGTTTTGAAAAACAATTAGGAACCTCGAAAAAAAATATTGTGTCATTATTTGAAATATCATTAAATGTCTTTAGAGTACTATTGATATTATGAACATGCTCTAAAGAATGACTTGCATAAATTAAATCAAATTTTAAATTTGTTTCTTGCAAATTTTTGATATTTGTCCATCTCTCATTAAAAAAAGTTTTCAATCCGCCAGGTTCATAATTATAAATTTCATGGTTTTGTGCATGTAGAAAAAAGGATATACCACCGTGTCCTGCGCCAAAATTCAAGATTTTTTTCGGACTTTTGCTAAATTCAGGAAATTTTTCATTTAAAAGTTTAAAATGTTCAATATCCCTTACCCTTATTGGGTAATCTTTATCAGTTCTGCTCGGCCAATAAGTATCTTTATAGTATTTTTTTAAATAATCTTCACTTGGCATTGGATTAAGACGATGAAAACCAAGATCATCATATTTCAATTTCAAGCTTTCAAATTCTTTATTATATTTTTTAGTAAGATAAATTGACTTTACTCTTCCTTCAAATTCCTTGGGAAGTAATTTAAGTTTATAGAGAAGTATTGCAATAAAGTTTCTAATTTTATTTTGATTTTTAATTATATTTTTTATCAATTTGATCATTTTGATTAATTTATTTTTTTTATTGTTTGATTTTCTACTTTATAAATTTCATCACATTGTTTTAGTATTTCTTTTTTGTGAGAGCTAATAATAATTGTTTTTTTCCCCTTCATTGAATTAATCGAGTTTATGATCTCCTTTTCAGTTTCCTCGTCTAAGGAGCTTGTTGCTTCATCTAAGATAAGTAAGTCAGTGTCTAGATATAAAGCTCTTGCAATACCAAGTCTCTGTCTCTGTCCTCCTGAAAGTCTTACCCCAAATTCACCTACATAAGTTTCTAATTTTTGGGGTAAATTTTGAACAAATTTTTCTGATTGAGATAAACGTAGTGCTTTATCAATTTTTTCATTATCTATTATTATATCTTCAATACCTAAAGCAATATTTTTCTTAATGGTATCGTCCAGCAAATAAATAAACTGAGGAATGTAGCCAATATTGTTTTGCCATAGTCTTTTCATTTTTAAAATATTTTTTCCATCAATAATTATTTCACCATTATCGGGACTTAAAATGCCAATCAATAAATCAATTAAAGTAGTTTTGCCTGATCCACTTTTTCCAACTATCCCGATCATTTTATTAGCTGGAATTCTTAAATTGATTTTTTCTAATATTTTATTATTACTTCCAGGATAAGTATATGTAATGTCTTTAAAATTAATCTCAGAATTTAGTCTAATTTTATTTGCCTTTACATTTTTTTCCTCAACTTTGGGAGATTTCATGTTGAGATCTTCATGAATCATTTCAACTGATGATAAGCCATATCGAATATTTACAAACGAATTTAAGATTTTATTAACCGAAGGCAACATTTTAAAAGCAGCAGCCGCAAATAAGCCTATTATTACAATTAAACTACTAAAAGAATAATCAAGCATTAATAGAAAAAAAACCAAACCAGATAATGAAACTACCGCAAGTAGTTCCAAATAAAATCTTGGTATATTTTGTAAAATTAGCATTTTAGATGCAATTCTAGCAATTTTTTTAACATATACGCTAAAGTAATTAAGGAATGCTGGTTCACTTCCAGCAAGTTTTATTGCTTTAATTCCATCGATACCTTGTTGTAATGTTTTGATGCTATGTGTTTGATATTTAAATCTTGCGTCTCCATATTTTTTAACTTTATTTTTAGTTATTTTCATAAATATCAATGAAATAATTCCAAATAAAGCTAAAGAAATAAAATATCCTAGTGGCTCTATAAAAATCAAAATACTTGAGATTCCAATAATAACTAGCAACTCACTGGTAAAAGTAATTAGTGATTGAAAAAAAACATTGATCATAAGATCGGTTTCATTAATAACATTTTGAATTAATTTTGAAGAATTTCTTCTAAGGTGAAACGTATAATCTTGATAAATATATTTTTGGAATAATTTAAATTTAATCTCTGCTACTAAAAAATTTATATATTTCGATTGGTACCAAGTTAAAAAATTAAGAAAGATAGTTTTTATTAAATAAATTATTATCAAACCTATTACAAAAAAAATTATTATATTTTTTCTATCTAATGGCGTCTCAAAATTAAAAGTCTCTAAAATAAATGTAAAATTTATAAGCTGAATATTGTTTTCATTACTTAAAGTAGTTAAAATTGGAAGTATTAAGCCCAAGCTTAGCATCTCAAAAAAGACACCAATTAATATAAAAATTAATAAATAAACTGACTGTATCTTGTTCTTATTTGTCAAAATAGTTGAAAATTTTTTTAATGTTTCCATTTTGAATTTTTGTTTGTGTTAAAATAATTTGAGAATGCTTTGTACCAAGGGATATTGGCAGAAGAACTATGTTTGAGATAATTAGTTAAATAAGATTTATAAAGTTCTTTATTGTAATAAAAAATTTTCTTACTGTTTTTAAGAAGATTTTTATCATAATTATCAATATTTATTTCTTGCTGCCCCATAAATTCTATTCTCGTAGTGTTGTCGTGTATATAAAGATATTTTTCCATAAGATTTGTAGTCAAATAAATAGCTGGTTTTTTAAATAAAACTGCATAACTTTGAGCAGTGCTTCCATGGTGTAAAACAACTTTGCAATTCTTAACTAATTCAGTAATCTTATTAGGTATTAACTTATATTTTTTAAATTCTTTGGGATATTTTTTTAAATCTGCTTTTGGATATAAAGCTACGATTATCTCTAATTTTGTTGCACTCTCAAACTCATTAAAAAAATTTATTAATGACTCAAAATGTTTTTTAGGTTTTATAAATCTACCAGTTGTTGAACTATGTTCTGGATGAAAGGGAAAATAAGTATCTATAAATACCGCATAATTTTTAGTTCCAAGATTTAAATTATTTTTTTTTTTTGAAAGATAAAAACCATAATCAAGACTTGAGCAATAGATTTTATCTTTAGCTTCCTTGTAACCATTATAGCTTGCGTATGCATCTCCTCCGATCAAAGCTATATCTATTTTTTTGTATCTTAAGATTCTTAACCAGGCCTCAAGAAAAAATGATAATCTATTAAAAAAAACAAACGGATTGAAAAATAATAATTTTATTCTTCTTAAAAAGATTTCATAATGTTTGGTTTTGTAAAGGAATCTTTTTGTTGGTAAACTAGATATACCATCTGCATTAATAACTTTAATATTATATTTTCTCAATAATAAAGCAATTCTGATTGAGTTATATGAGAAACCTGTTTCCCAACACATGGAGTTTTTATTTCTTTGAAAAAATTTCTCTAATTCTTGAAAATTCCTTATTATTTTAAAATTAAAGTTTCTTTTAAATTTATAATGCTCAGAATTCACAAGAGGGCTGATTTCAACTATCGAAAGATTGAAATTTTTTTTTAAAACCTCAATTCCAAAAGTTTGAAACTCCCTTTTGGATAAGGGTCCATGTAAAAGAATTATTAATTTTTTTTTCAACTTCTGAAGTAAATTTACTTAACTAAGATTAAACATTTAAAGAAGGTAAAAATTATTTTTAGATCAGTTAATATTCCTGCTCCAAATCTTGACTCATCTGATCTAGTTTTATTGCAAATTTTTACTTCAGAAATACTCATTTTTCTTATTTTGCCTTTAATTAATAATTCGGTACTTATAGAATTAAATAAAATATTTTTTTTTAAAAATTTTTTAATGTAACCGAAAGAATATCCTTTCATTCCACATAAAGGGTCTTTCAGGTTCCAAATAAATTTTGAAAATAAAAGAAATATTTTTTCACCTACTCTATCAACACGACTCCTTACTCCACAAACTATATCTATCTTATTTTTTAATTCTTTTTTGAATAGTTTAATATAATTTGGTGGTAGCTGTCCGTCTGCATCAATCGTTATTACGTATTTATATTTTTTTTTTACAAAAAACTTTAAGCCAGAATTTATAGCTTGGTCATAACCTAAATTCACACTGTGACTTATAATAGATACACCATTTCTAATTGCGATGTCTTTAGTGCTATCTTTTGAACCATCATTTATAACCAAAACATCACCGAAAACTTTGACTTTTTGAATTATCTTTTTTATTGTTTTTTCCTCGTTGAACGCTGGGATTAATATTAAAAATTCTCTCATGCCCGATAAAATTTATACGTCGCTTAACTTTATTATCTCGTGGAATTTTATATCTTTCCTTAATCTTTTATTTATAATTTTATTTTTTTCGCTTGGTTTAAGTGAGCCTTTAGGCCATGGTCTTAAATAATCCAACATGCTTTCTTTTATTATCGTACCCTTTTTTAAGGACTGGTTTGCTCTAATGCTTCTCCTTTGAACTATTACCGATTGTAGCTCATTTTTTTCAATTTTTTTTACTCCATCACCCATGGCTGATTCTAAATCTCTAGTTGCTAATACCATCTCTCTCCATGACTTAGGATTCATTGCAAAAAAATGATCAGGCCCTAATCTTTTATTATCATCAGTAAAATGCTTTTCTATAACTCTCGCTCCTAGCATAACAGCTCCCAAGACTGAAGTGTGTCCAAACGTGTGGTCGCTTAAACCTAAAAGTACATTTGGGAATCTTTTTTTATATTTATTTAAAACTTTTAAATTCACATAATTGATATTTTTAAGATTTCCAGTGTAATTAGTATTACATTGCATGAGGACCAATGATTTGTTTATTTTAAGATATTCTTTCACTGCTAATTCAACTTCCTTTATATTTGCAGCGCCTGTAGCAATAATTCCTAATTTTTTTTTTGAAGCAATTTTTTTAATTATATCAATCCAAGTGATATCTCCTGAACCAATTTTAATAGCATTTACAAATGGGTTAATTTCATCCACAATTTTCATTGAATATGGACTTGTCATAAACTCTATGCCTATTTTATCGCAATATTTTTTTAGAATTCTAGTCCATTTTTTATTTATTGATGCAGCTTGATAGACAGAATAAACTGACTTTTTCCATTTACTTTGATGAGATTTTAATTTTTTTAATTTTTTAAAACCTAAATCACTTACTATCGTCTTAGCAGAGAAATGTTGAAATTTAGCTGCATCAGCACCAGCTTGTTTAGCTAAAAGAATTAATTTTTTTGCTCTTGAAAGACTCCCGTCATGATTTGCACCAATATCTGCAATAAAATATGTCGGCAGATTTATTCCAATTTTTTTTTTTTTTATTTTGAAAGTTTTCATTTATACTCCTTATATAATTTTAAAATTTCACCTTTAATATGAGGAAGTTTTATTCCTAAATTTTTCTCAAAATAATTAACATTTAGGCTCATATCAAGTGGTCTTTGTGCGATAAGGTCTTTATTTTTATAATCAACTTCATTCAGTAATTTCAAATCATAATTTAAATCTGAGCATAATAAAGATGCAAATTTTGCTTTTGAGATTTTATTTTTTGTGCCTAAATTGTAAACACCCTCAATTTTTCTTAACATAAGTTTATCTATTAATTCTATTAAGGATGAGGTGTGTAAAGGTGTAAAAAAAATATTTTTAAAAGTATTTATTCTTTTCTTATTTCTTAAGTTATAAATAATCCAGTCACTTAACGTTTTCTTGTTTCTATTTTCGCTTTTACCTATAAAATTAGTTCTTAGAATAATTGATGGTACATTTTTTAAGAACTTTTCTCCTTTAAGTTTAGAAAAACCATAAAAGTTTAAAGGGTCTGGATATTTTTCTAAGTGATTGCCTCTACCATTATAAACTTGATCAGTCGATAAATGAATTAAAAATATACTTTGTAAAGTTCTTTTAATAGCTCTAGCTAAGTTTTGAGGAAATAATATGTTAGAATTTTTTGATATTTTTTTATAAGTTTCATTTTTATCTACATTTGTGTAAGCTATCAAATTAATTATTATACTAGGTTTTACCTTATTTAAAATTTTAAATATTAAATTTAAATTGGGATTTTTTTTTATTTTTTTTTTATAAGATATGTCAGTAAAAATTTTATAATTTTTTTTTTTGAAACTTTTAATTAATTTTTTCCCTAAAAAACCACTAGCGCCAAAAATTAAAATCCTGCCTGGTGGTACTTTATTAACTTTCCTCCACCTCTTTCTATCAACTTTTATTCGGCTCGACCCCTCATCTCTTAATATGTGTCTATTGTGATAAAATATTTCTGGTTTTTTAGATTTTAATTTAAGAATACTTTTCCAACTAAAGTTTAAGTTTTTGAAACTTGAAACTATTTCTTTTATTACTAATAAATCCTCAGGTTCGTCTACAGTCCATCTCTCTGAGGATAGATCGTCTTTATGGGTAAAATTAAATTTTTTAAATTTTCTATTTTTTTGTATAAATGGAACCACGTGCTCTTTATCAAAAATAGATTTTGAATTTTTCCAAGCCTCAAAAAGAGCTTTAAATCTAATTACAGAAACATCTAAACCATTTGGAAAAGTTGGGGGATAAACATTAGAAACGTAATCGTAATTACCTTTTTTTGCAATTTTAACTAATTTATCTATAATTTTTGGATCCATTAGTGGGCAATCTGCGGTTACTCTAACAATTAGATCTGATTTGTGCTGTAAGGATGCTTTGTAATATCTATCTAAAACATTTTTCTCATCTCCCTCAAATAAAGCAACATTCAATTTTTTTAAATGTGAGTATAATTTTTTTTGTTTAGAATTTTTAGGAATAGCAACAATAATTTTTTCACATTCTTTGCTTTTTTTTAATCTTTTAATTAATATTTCTATTAAGCTTTTATTTTTAATTTTTTTTAAAACCTTGTCAGGAAATCGTTTAGATGAAGCTCTAGCCTGAACTATAATTATAGCTTTAAAATAATTATTTTTTTTTGATTTTCTCAAAAAGAGATATTAATTTAAAATTAATTTTGAGTTTTTTTGATTAAAGAAATAACTTTTTTTCCAAGTATTTTTTTGATAATTGTTTTAAATGTTATGGAAATAACTTTAAGAAAATCAGTACTACTTAGATAATTTTTTACTGAGAAATTATCAACCTCTTTATTACCGTATTTATTTCGAGTAAAAATAGTTTTTTGATCAATTGCATCTTTAGATATTTTGTCTAGTTTAAAATAAATTAAGCAATAAATTAAATGAGTAAAAAAATTATTTGAGGATCTTCCACAGAATTCAAATATATAATCTAATACTTTATTTCTTTTTAAAGAATTTTGATCTTTTTCTTTGATGCTATAATTAACTTTCCTACCAGTGGCATCTGAGTTTGGATAACAAGCATTTCCTAAGTGACACATTAAAATAGTGGTTTCTTTTTCATTAGAGTTAATATTTCTTCCATGCCAACAATCTGGGAACCAAAAAAAAGTATCACCTACTTTTCCTGTTATAGAATGTGGAATTTTTTTAATTTTTTTAAAATCTATAAAAGAGGGAGGAGGTAATTTATGGCTTTCTTTATAAAAAAAAGTTTCACCTTGATTTAAATTAATATCATCTAACAAAATAGAAAAGCTTAAACCACCTTGATAATCAATGTGAGGATTTAATTTTTCGTTTATCTTAGGCGTTTTTCTTATATAAAATGATCCTACGGTGTAATTGGCACCTAAGACTCTAGTAGCGATCTCTTTGATAAATTTATTTTCTAAAATTTTTGCGAAAACTGGTTTTTTTTCAATTACATCCCATATCATATAACTACCAGGTCTTACAAAATCAGATTTGGTTTTTTTATTTAACTTATCATCTTGTCCATACGGATATTCATTAAATAGATTTTCTTTTGCAACAACTAACTCCTGAAGTAAATCTTTTTCAAAAAATGAGTTAAAATTAACTAAACCATCCTCGTAAAGGGATTTTATTTTATTTTCTTGTAACATGATCTTTAATTTAACCTTTTTTTTTTAAATTAAAATTATCTTTATAATACTTTCCAACTCCCACACTATCAAATTTTTGTGTTGGATCATTTTTTCTTACAGCTAATAAATATTTTTGAAAATCATTTAAATTATTTTTTACTTTCGAATTCAAGTACTTTTTGTAGTTTATAAGTTGAGGTAATTTTCTATTTTTTATGTTGATCATGATCATTTTTCGTTCTTTACCACTTTTATTATTTGATCCTGCATGCCAAAGATTTAAATTAGCTACGATAATAGTGCCTGCCCTTACGCTCATCAATATTTCTTTTTTGTGTTTTTTCATTACATCAGTGTACTGTTCTGGCCAACCAAGCTTTTTGTGAGTACCAGGAATTAATCTTAAAGCTCCATTACTTTTATTTGCATTATCTAGAAATACAAAGCAAACGACACCTGCAAATTTTTGATTTTTATTTTTTCGTGGTTTCCAGTCCATATGAATTCTTTGTCTTCCTGCGTTTTTTAAAGGACTTCTTAAATTTAAACCCGAAACTTTAATATTTGAACCTATCACCTCATGTGCAGCTTTTAAAATCTCTGGAACTTCGATAAGTTTACTGAAAATTTTATGCTTATTAATCAAATTGCCAAGGCGGCTAGTTCCTTTTTCAAAGTGTTTTCCTTTTTTGTAAAATTTTTCTTTTCCTTCCCATCCTCCTTTGTGTCCCTCTTTATTAATTAATTTTTTTGTTATAGACCTCATTAATCTTACATTATCTTTCATAAACGGTATTGACTTAAATACAATATAACCTTTATTTTTTAATTGTTTTTTTTGTTTTGATGAAAGAATGCTATTTGTAATTTGCATTTTTTTAAACAAACTTTTTGTATTTTGGATTTTCATTTTATTCTTTTTAATAAAACGTCAGGTTGATAATTTTTTTTCAACTTTATTAACTTGAATTTTTTTTTGTTTTTTTTATAAAACTCATTAAGAGCCTTACCTTCACCTGATTTTTTATTATTCAAACCCTCATCAAAAGCAATATATCCATTTTTTGAAATTTTATTACCTAGCAAGCTTAGTATTTTTTCAACAGGTTTGAAAACATTGCAGTCAATGTAAATAAAACTTAATTTTTTAAATTTTTTTTTATATAATTCTAAATTTAAAATATCATTATTTATAATTTCAATATCTTTAAATTTAAAAAATCTAATTATAAATTTAATTAAATTTTCATCTCCAGCGTATAAACCTTTTGACTTTCTTAATTTATTAAATCCGACCGGGTTTGGGAATCCGCTAAAATTATCATAACCATATAATTTTTTTTTCTGTCTGTAAAAATCCAATAATTTTTTTATAGTAAATAAATTATTCCCATTCCAAATTCCAAACTCAATTACATCACCACTCACTTTGCCAAGATCCTTTATTAATTCGTTTAATTTTAAAATCCGATAAAAGGATTTATCACCCATTAGCATCGACTGATTGTTAAAAATAAAATTCTTATTTTTAATTTTCTTTTTTTTAATAAGACTTTTGTATTTTTTAGATGTGAGTGAATTATTAAAAAAATTCATTATAATTTTTTTATTATGCTTTCTCTTTTTATCTTATCTTTTTTTTTGTTCATAAAAAAATTTTTGTCTTGTTTAATATTGTCCTCATAATGATTGCAAGTCGCACATAGTCCTTTTTTTTTAGAATAGTCGAATAATTCTCGTCTTGATTTTGATAGTACCTTTCCTAGATATATTCTAAATATGTCCTGATCATTATCAGGATCAATTATCGATATTTTTTTATCATAATCTTTATTATGATAAATATGACAACAGAGTTGAACAGATCCATCATAAGAAATAACAAATTCTCTTATTGGTTTTTCACAAGGGTTGGTTCTTATTTTTTTTGATAATTCCTCTAATAGACCGCCTCTAGAATTACCGGATGAGTTCCAGTCTGTACAAAATACTTCAACAACAAGTTTTCCAACAAAAAAAGTAAAATACAGTTCATCTAAATTTTTAGAGGTCAAATTATAGTTTACTTTCTTAGCAAATTTTTTTAACTGATTTTGACAATATTTTCTATCCCAGTTCTTATTTTTCGGGGTATGCATAGTTATAAGAATCTCTTTGAGACCACTCTTTTCTAATTTCTCTAGATAATCTATTTTTTTTATGTAATCTCCATTACTGTTTAGGCTCAATAATGCTTTTGGAACTTTTTTCGATATATAAGAAATATTTTTGAGTATATTTTTACTTGCTAATGGTTCATTAAATAAGTTTAAAGAAATTCTGCCTTTATAATCAATTTCATTTAGGGAGTTTGTAACTGAGTTAAGTATTTTCTCAGGAATTTCTAAGCTTTTATCACTTCGCTCCATTGTATGAACTGGACAGTAATTACAGGCACGGTTACAATAATACGACAATTCTAAACAGACTAACTCTACATATTTTTTAAAGATTTTTCTGGAGTCCTCTTTGCTTACACTCTCATCCTTTAGAAGTCTCAAATCAAAATCTTCATTTTTGTTAAAAAATTTTCTATCCCAATAGTTTTTATTAAATGTTTGGTAATAACTCATTTTTTTAAGTGTTAGTTTTCATTAATTTTTTTAAATCAGATACATTTAAAAAATCTTTATTGCTGCCAGAATTGTAGCTAAAGCCTTTTGTTAATTTTTTTATTTTATATTTTTTAGAATAGTAATTAATAAACTTCTTTCTATTAGCTGGTAAAATCACATAATATTTTCCAATATCAATAGTCGAGTAACTGTCGCTTGATGTAATCATTTCTTCATGAATCTTCTCACCTTGTCTAATTCCTATAATTTCAAAAATGCAATTAGGGCAGATTGCCTTTGCTAAATCAGTGATTTTATAAGACGGTATTTTTGGAACAAAAATTTCGCCCCCTTGTGAATTTTTTAAGGCGAATAGAACCATAGATACACTCTCCTTTAAAGTAATGTTGAATCGTGTCATTAATTTATCGGTAATACTTAGTTTTCCTTTTTTTGCTTGATTTTTAAAAAATGGAATTACAGACCCTCTAGAACCCATAACGTTTCCATATCTAACAACAGAAAATGACAGATTTTTTAATCCAGCATAATTATTCGCTGCAACAAATAATTTATCGCTACAAAGTTTTGTAGCACCATATAAGTTTATTGGTGCAGCTGCTTTATCAGTCGATAAAGAAATAACTTTTTTGACTTTTTTTTCGATTGCTGCTTCAATAACATTTTGTGCACCGATTACATTGGTTTGTATAAATTCCATTGGATTATATTCAGCTGTGGGAACTTGTTTTAAAGCAGCTGCGTGTATAACAACGTCAATATCTTGAAAAGCTCTTTGTAATCTAAATCTGTCCCTTATATCACCAATAAAATATCTTATCATTGAATATCGCTTCTCTGGAAACTCTTTTGACATTTCAAATTGTTTAAGTTCGTCTCTACTAAAAATTACTAGTCTACGTATATTTGGAAATGATTTAAGAATTTCTTTAATAAAAGCCTTACCAAAAGAGCCCGTCCCCCCTGTAATCAAGATTGATTTATTATTTAACATTTAGCCAACGCTCCGCACTTCACCTAAGTTACATTTGAAAATGGTGTACATAAAACTAAAATTTTTAATTGCTCAAAAAATGAATGCAATTTTTTTTGCGCAAAACTATTCTTCTATTATTTGTTTCAGCAAATATCTTATTTTTGTCTGTATCTAAAATTTTAAAAAAAAGACTTTTCAAAGGCCCGTTGATAAACTTAAATCTCTTTGAATTAAAATTTAAAAAAAAGCTTGATTTTAATAATCCCCTTTTATCCTCAAAAGATTTGCATAGTGAAATAAATGCGTTTATTTCTTTTTGATTTAATAGCGAATTATCTAAAAAATAGTTTAACCCTTTTAAATATTTAAGGGCTTTTATTTTTTTATCATTAAAATGTTTGTTAAAGCAAAAAATATAATCTCCAAGTAAATTTTTGCCTTTTTGTTGTTTGTTTCTAATTTGTAAAATCTTTGGAAAATAAATTTCTGTAATGCTTCCATTCGCATTGTTTATAGAATTTTTGAAAAGAGAAAATTCATTAGTATTAATTTTTGCAATTACCCACATTTATTTTTTCCTATTTATTTGCTCTAATTCGTTTGCTAATTCGTCATACTCTTTCATTTTGAGTTTCATAAAGTTAATGGTGAGCTTAGTTTTTTCAGCTATCCCTTTAGGAGTTAATAGATAAGCATATCCAAGTTTATCTTTATTTCTGTTAAAATTTTTCACTTTTATAAGACCTTTGTTTTTAAGGGCTGCTATGCAATAATTTAATTTACCTAAACTAAAACCGAGTTTGTCTGCCAATTGACGTTGGGAGTATTTAGGGTTGAGATTCAATTTTCTCAAAACATTTAGTTCATCTTGTTTAAATTTCATAATAATTTTATATAAGATTGTTCAAATATTGTACAGTAAAATGTTCATATATTGAACATTGTTTTTTGCTGATTTAGTTAGTCTTTTGACCATTTTGAAGTAAGACCTTTATCAGTTAAAAATTTTTTAATGACTAAATTATTCTGATCGTAAAAAAACAGTTTTTTATGATATTTTGAAATTTCCTTAGACCAACTTTTATCATCTAATTTTAAAAGATAATCTATAACTCTTTTTATTTCTTCAAAAGAGTTAGAATTAGAAAAAAAATTCCCTTTCTTTTCTAAATTTAGCGGCCAAATAAAACTTGATCCTTTTATAAAGTCTCCCGAAAAAAAACAGACTTTTTTTTCTCTTGAGATTGCCTCGTATCCAAAAGTTGACATTGGATTTATTAATATCTCAAATTTATCTATATTTTTGTAACTATCATAAAGATTTTTTTTTGGAATAAAATTAAAAGAATTATGATTAAAAATATTTTTAAAAAAATTATTTTCTATCTCATAATTTTTACTTGAACCAAGAATATTTAATTTTAATTTTTTATTTTGACAATATTTGTCCAAATTTTTTAGCAAATCAATAACAAAATTTACAAGATTAATTTCCCACTCCTTATGTTCTTTTTTAATAGTCTCAATGTCAACTTTACTAGAATATTTTAAAAATATATCTGACATTCTTGAGATATAGCAGATAGAATCTTTTTGATATTTTTTTTCAATTTTAAAAAAATTATTTTTTAAAGACCCAATAACTTTATAATTTCCACGAATATATTTTCCTACCGTCTTTGCATAACATTCATTAAAAGTAAAATAATGATCTACAAAATAAGTTTTATTTTCTTTTTCTAATTTTTCTAAAATATCACCAGTAATAAACCTCGTTCCGTTTTGAATAGAAACAAATTTAATATGTTTTAACTTTTGTTTTAATTTATAAAAAGACAAGTTATTATCAATAAATGTAAAAATATATTCTGGTTTAATATTTTTAATTAATTCGTGAAAATAGTTTATATAATTTATTTTTTTATATTTAAGAATTAATTTTAAAAGTATAAAAATGTTAATTTCTTTATAACTTGTATCTAATGTTACATATTCGTGCTTATCAAACAATTCCGAAATATAGATTTCGCTTTGTTTATCAAATATGATTATTTTTTTTTTGACAGGTTTTTTTAAAGTAAATCTTACTTTTATTAAAATTCTTAAAATTTTTAATATCTTTTTGTAATAATTGCTCATTGTTCTTTATTAAGGCACATTTATAATATAATTTCAATTAATACTGTACAATAATTGAACAATATTATACATAGAGCTAATGAGTTTAAAATATGAAGATCAATTAATAGATCAACTTAAATTATTAAAAAATAATTATGGTTTGATGGGTATTAAATCTGAAACAGAGGCAGAGGGTAGCTCGTATAACGATATTGCAAGAATAAGATCTCTTACTAATAAATTAAATATTAAACTTTTTGTTAAAATTGGTGGAGTTGAGGCTTTAAATGATATTTATAATTGCATTGAACTCAGTGTTGATGGCATAATAGCTCCGATGGTAGAGTCAAAATTTGGTGCAACCAAATTTCTAAATTTGATAGATAAATTGAAACTTAAAAAAAACCCCCATTTAAGTATTAATATCGAAACCAAGCATGGAATAAAAAATTTTAAAGATATTCTTAATGTTTGCTCAAAAAAAATTAATAACATCACAATTGGTAGAAGTGACCTATCAGCTAGTTACTTTAATAAAAATATTGTTCCAAATAGTATTTCAATTTTGAAAAAAATTAAATATGTTAGCAAATTAGCATCCAAATTTAAAATTACTACTACTGTAGGAGGTAGTGTTAATGCAGAAACAATAAAATTATACTCTAAAGAGAAAAATTTGGATAAATATCTAAAAAAAATTGAAACTAGAAAAGTGATGTTGCCTACAAATTATTTCCTTAAAAAAAAATTTGCTTTAGAAAATGCATTAAAATTTGAAGAAATTTATATTTTACAAAAGAAGGAATTGTACGATTTAAAAATATCTTCTGAAATATTAAGACTATCAAACTTAAGTACTAGAAAATGAAAAAATTAATTTGCATAATACCTGCTTTAGAAAAGAATAATTATTCCCGACTTGGCGACCTTATAGATTGGGGAGGGACTACACTTATCGAGTGGAAATTATCTCAAGTTTTAAAGATTAAAAATCTTGAAAAAATTGTAATTACAACTCCCAGTAGAAAAATAAAATCCATAGTTTCTCCTTACGGAGTTGAAGTTCTTATGAGAAAAGAAAATTTATCGCTATCAAAATTATATAAGTTCGTAGGTCAAAAACATCCAAATAAAATTATCTTGTGGTTAAATCCTACTGCTCCATTCTTATCTGATAAGAACGTATCAAATTTTATTAATAAATATCTTAAATATTCAAAAAAATTCGACAGTGGTTTTACTTGTATTGAATTAAAAGAATTTTTCTTCAATAACAAAAGCTCTATAAATTTTGATTCATACAATAAAGCGGTTTCACGGACAAAATTAGAAAAAATTTTTCAATCCACTAATGGCGCATATATTGTAAGCGCCAATCATATGAAGAAACATGGAACTCTTTATGGAAAAAAACCTTTAAAGTATGTTCTTCCCTGGCTTCAATCTTTAGAGGTGAAAACATCTTCGGAATTAGAAAATTTTAAATTTTTTATTTCGAAATATACTAAAGAAAATATTTAAAATGAAAAAATACTTGATAACCGGTGGCTGCGGTTTTATTGGTCAACACTTAGCTAAAAGATTATTGAAAACAAAATGTATAATTGACTTAATAGATTTACCTAAAAAAAAAAATTTAATTAAATCCAGTAGAATAAAACTATTCAAAGCTGATATTTCAAATTACAAAATTTTTAAAAAACTTAAATCAAAATACGATATTGCTTTTCATCTAGCCGCTCAAACATCTAGTAGACTTAGCGAAATAAAAACTAAGCAAGATATAGACTCTAATGTGATTGGATCATATAATTTTTGCGAATGGGCTAAAAGAAGAAAACCAAAAAGAGTTGTATTTAGTTCCTCAATGTCTGTATACGGTAAAGTAGCAAATAATGTTCAAGAGGAGAAAATTTGTAATCCACAATCCATATATGGTTTGTCAAAATTTTATAGTGAAAAAATTTTTCAAAGATTAAAAGATAATAAAATAAAAGTTACAATTTTTAGACTATTCAATATATATGGACCAGGGCAAGATTTAAAAAATTTAAATCAAGGAATGTTTTCTATTTATTTGTCACAAGCCTTAAAAAAAAATTCTATCAGTGTTACTGGGAGCTTAAATAGATATAGAGATTTTGTTTACATAGATGATACTGTAAGCGCTTTATTGATTAACCCTAGAAATAAAAGGAATTGGATCATGAACTTAGGTACAGGTAGAAAGATTTTAGTCAAAGATGTTATTAAATTAATTAAGAAAGAACTAGGGTTAAAGAATATAAAAATTAAAATTAAAAAATCTTATGCAGAGGATACTTGGGGTACATATGCCAACATATCAAAACTCAAGTCAGAAGGATGGACACCAAAGTTTAATTTAGCTAAAGGGGCAAAGCTTACTATATATGAGGAAACTAAAAAAAAATAAATATTTAATAACTGCTATTCTTACTGGGAAAGGTGGTAGTAAACTGAAAGATAAAAACGTATTAAATATTAATGGTAAGCCTTTATTGAGTTATCCTTGTTTAGCGGCAAAAAAAGTAAAAGAAATTAATAATTATTTTGTTTCGAGTGAAAACAAAAAAATTTTGAATTTAGCTAATAGGTATGGATATGAAAAGATTATAAGACCGTCTGCTCTTTCAAAAAAAAATTCATTACATAAAGATGTTTTGATTCATGCAATAAGGTACTTAAATAGAAAAAAAATATTTCCTGAGATTTTAATTGTTCTACTAGCCAACTCAGCAACAATAAAATCTAGATGGATCTCACAAGCATTAAAGTTACTTAAATCTAATCCGCAAGCAACAGCTTGTGTTCCAGTCACTAAAAATAATGATCACCATCCTTATAGAGCAAAAAAAATTGATAATAATAATTATTTAAAATCTTACTTTAAGTTTAAAAAAAATGTTTCCTCGAATAGACAGGATTTAGTGGAAAACTTTTTTTTATGTCATAATTTTTGGATAATAAAAACCGAGGCTATTATTAAAAATAATGGGGAAGCTCCTTGGAATTTCTTAGGAAAAAAAGTTTTACATTTAAAAATTGATTATTCGGTAGATATTCATGATCAAAAAGATATCTACTTAACAAAAGAATGGTTAAAAAATAACTGATTAATTTATATTTGAATTTAAAAACTTAGATATTTCATCAGTAATCAGAGAATATCCGAGTGGTTTGAAATGAGTGTCATTATTCCAAAAAACATTTTTATTTTTATCAAAAACCTGATTTTCAATAAATGGTGTTAAATCTAAAATAGGGAATTCATTATTAAGTTTTCTTATAAGTTTTTTTCTTAATACAGAATAATCAACTTTATATTCCTCAGGTAATTTTTTCACGATGTATTTACTATAAACATCCTCTTTAGAGGGTTGAATGATGAATAAAAACTTTTTGTCATCTTTGCTAACTTCTCTATAAAAATTCAAAATTTTTTCTGCAGCATTTTCTATGAGAATTTCAGTTGATCTTATATTTTTGTATTCCTTAGCTATATGAAAAAATTTTTCATCAAAATAAAAACTTTTTAGACTTTTCTGGGTTTTTTTTGAAAGTTCATAAATTTCATCAGACACCATGTTCATCCTAGTTGATTTATAATCCATGAAATCTTTTTCCATCTTTTTTGTGAAGAACTTTGCTTTCATTGTTTTTGGTAAAAACTTATATAACTTTGAAACTTGTGCAAATTTAATAACAAACCATAACGAGTAAGATTTATAAGAACTTTGATAAAGATATTCCAATGCATAATTATAACCGTGAAAAGATTGTAAGTTATCTATAATTGACTGTGTTTGTTTTGGAGAGATTTTTTTGTTGTTTATTAAATAATTTATATAAAAAGAAGAAGAACTATCTAGACCATTTTCAAAGAAATCTCCTCCAGCAAAGTTATAAATAACAATATCATGAGGTATTAATTCTTTTAATCTATTATAGTTATATCTTTGATCGTCCACAGCTAATCCTAAACCACCAAGATTGACAATATCAATATCTTTTAGTTTTTTTTCTGTCAGCTCAACCCAGCCATTTTTGAGATTGTCTCCTGATCCGACTCCTTTTGTGAAAGAATCTCCAATTGCGACCGCAAAATGTTTTCTGTCTTTATCTATACCATCATCAAATAATCCAAAACCTTTATTCAAAACATCTAATGTAGTAAAAATGTCAATATATTCTTTTGTGTAATGTACGGTTTGTACGTTAGGATTTGGTAATACTAATCCAATTTCTCTAAAATATTTATATTGTAAATTACCATCCCTTTTTTTTGAGTAAAGGTCTAGCTTAGTATTTTCACCTATTAAAAAAAAAATAGAAATGAATATTAATTCAAAAAAAAAATATATTAAGATAGGATATAATAATATCTTAAGAAATATTTTGTATTTCATTTAAAGTAATTTTTATTACCATTAAGGTAAAATTACAAATTAAAGGATTGATTAATTTTTATCAAAACAATAGAAAAAATTTTTTTCAGTGCATAAATCAAGCCAATTGAGCTATTAGTACTGGTCAGCTACACGCGTTACCGCGCTTCCACACCCAGCCTATCAACGTAGT
>MDTA01186045.1_pt1 | contig 26231 bp, 24 predicted proteins | sample 811151 | NCBI WGS metagenome assembly MDTA01 (sample SAMN05326648, study PRJNA326480) | marine metagenome | isolation source: seawater | place: Indian Ocean: South | collected 2010 | reverse complement strand
CTTTCACTGAAATATTTGTATTGCTACCGACATTTAAAATTTCACCGAAAGTATTTTTTGATCTATAAACCTCATAGAAAGCATTACAGATATCTTCTACGTAGTTAAAATCTCTTGTGGTATTCAAATTACCTAATTTAATTTTTCTATTTTTATTTTTTAGGCATTGATTAATTATTGTAGGTATTATCGCTCTGTTAGATTGCCTTGGTCCATAGGTATTAAAAGGTCTTATTAATTTTACAGGCAGATTAAATGACTTGTAATAACTCAACGATAATTGATCTGCAGATTATTTAGTGGCTGCATACGGGGACTGACAATTTATTGGGTCATTTTCACTAATTGGTAATTTTTTTGGCGTTCCATAAATTTCACTTGTTGAAGTTATAATAATATTTTTTAATTTCAAGATTTTGGCAGCTTCCAAGACATTATAAGTTCCCTCAACATTAGTTTTTACATATGCTAATGGTGAAACATAGGAATAAGGTATGCCAATTAATGCAGCTAGATGAATTACAGTATCACAGCCTTTCATTGCCTTTATCACTGAGTCTTGATCTCTTATATCTCCTAAGATAATTTTAAATTTATTTTTAAATTTAGATTTATTCAACCACCCGTGATCATTATTAATATTATATCTATCGAATGCTACAACTTTTAATCCTTTTCTCACAAACATTTCTGTTAGATGAGACCCAATAAATCCTGTGGCGCCAGTAATTAATATATTGTTTTTCATAAATGATTAATAAAAAAAAATTTATTATTTGTATTTAAGTAAGTATTTTTTTTTAATCTTAATTAAACAAATATATGTTAGTTCTATTATTATTGAAAAAATTAGTGTTGAAGATAAAGTATTACCGAAAAATGGAATAGCAAGAATATAACATTCGATTAAACCATTAAATGTTAATCCATACATGCCTGTGGTCCAAACACCAAAGTTAGTCATAGCATAAAAAATAACGCATCCAATTAAAGACCCTAAAATTCTATACATTAATTTACTTGCAAAGAAAGAAGATGCCAAACCAATTACCAAAACACTTCCCCATGTCCAATGCGTTCCATTATGGTATCCTATTATTAAATCAGTAATAGCAAAACTTAAGATAACTACAGGTATATATTTTCGGCCAAAAAAAACAGGAACATAAAAACTTAAAGCAACTAAGCTAGTAAAATTAGGAGGATGAGGTATAAATCTACTAACTGCTAGTGAAAAAAAGACTCCAATACAAATTAATAGATTGTTTTTCATAAACTTAAATTATCAGTATTTAGTTCTTAAGGATAGATTAAATTCTCTACGCTCTTGATTATATCCGTAAGGCCTCTGATAATATTCATCGGTTAAATTAGTTCCACTTACAATCCAATCTAATCCAAATAATTTTTTCGAGAGAGATACATTGACGATGTCTGTACTGTCTACTTTTTTTCTAATAAAACCTACGTAATCCTCTGCTTTTCCTACATGTCTGTAATCGATATTTAACCCTAATGGCCCCAAGAAATTAGATTTCAATTCCGCATTATAATTTATTCCATATTGCTTTTCTGGTCTTCTTAATTGAGGTTTCCCGCTACCCTCTGTGCTTTTAGAAAAAGTACCTGATAGTTTAAGCGTTTGTTTATCATCCTTAAAAGTAAAACTATTTTCTAATCCTTCTTGATCAATATCAATAGTCTCGTTGTATCCTCCCGTTGAATTACTGCGATTTAATACATCTGATACCGAACTACGATAAGCTGTAGTATCGAAAAAAATTTTATCAGAAAAACTATATCGAGCTGAAAGTTCACGTGTCAAGCTCGTCTCTGGTTTGGTAGTTAACATAGCTTTAAACGATCCATTGTAATAACTAGAATTACTATTACCGCCATGTAAGACGTATAAATCAGGATGTCTGATGCCAGTTGACTCAGATAAACTTAATGTAAGTTTATCTATAATTTTAGTCGCATTTAATCTATAAGTAAGGTTTTCCTCACTATATTTGTGAGAATCTCCCCTAGTATGGAAAGAAAAGATAGTTGTATCGTCAAATCTGTAACCTAAATTAGAAAAAATTCCTAAATTATCTGAGTGTCCTTTTGCTGAACTACCGTAAGTGCCATTAACTATAAAATCACCTTTATTATATTTGTAATCCCCTCCAAAACCATATGAAAAATTTTCTGAAAAATTTACTTTTCTCTCAGCTTTTAAAGTATAAGCTTGTGAATAATACTTATTTTTTACATCCTCATCATAAATTCTGTCATAAACGTGGATGTGAGAAGTAAAAATATCAAATTTATTGTCTTTTTTACTCTCTAAACTAGATTGAAGAGCATACATGATGTTCGTTCCAGATGCGTATTCATCTGCTGAAACATCATACCCTGACTCCGTTTTTCTAAGATATCCTGTTCCTTTAAATTTCAAATTATCTGTCAAAAATTTTTGAGTGTTATAGTTCATTGTAAAATTTTTTGTTCCATCAAGATCTTTTTTATTATTTTTTGCAGAGATTTTTTCTGATTGAGTTGATCCACCTTTAATATTATGATGCCATCCCTCTTTGGTAATGTAAGTATAATTAGCACTGAGAGAATTATTTCTCTTGTCATTAGCGCTAATCGATGCACTATTTTCATATTCTATATCAGTAACTAGATTTATTGCCCCGCCAATTGCAGCTGGCCCGAAGATTGCTCCGCTAGCACCTTTGTAAATTTCAATTTGTTGTATACCCTGTAAAAAGTCATAACCGAAATCAAACTGAGCTTTTGGTGCACCTTGATCATTTATTGGTATTCCATTGAGTAAGACTAGAGTATGATTTGAATTTGAGCCCCTCATAAATACTGAGGTATTTTGGCCTTTAGGTCCATTCGCGTATACATCTACGCCTACAACATATTCTAAAACGCTTCTTACATCTTTATAACCAGAATCGGTAATTTGCTTTCTTGTAATTATCGTTTTACCTAAAGTGCTCTCAGTTATTTTTGAAGTATTTGGCGCTGAAAAAATTGTTAAGCATGGAACGCCGTTCTCATTTTTCCATTCACAATTTTTCATCTCTTTACTGTAAAGAGGTGTCAAAAAAATTAATATAAATAATATAAAGAAAATTTTTTTCATATCAGCCTATAGTCTTTTGTTCAGCAAAAATTGCTAAACTTTGATAATTTGCCGATGTTAATTTTTAATAGCAGAACTAGGCTTTTCCTGGCCTTCATTCAACAGCGGGCTATGTTGGGTGGCGCTCCGACTTTACGGTTGCAGGAACAGCCAGTGAATTTCACACTGATTCCCCACTCACTTGTTCAACACAATTATCAAATTATATTAAAATTATTCTAAGTCAATCAAATCTTAAAAAAGTCTCTTTACCCCATTTGTTAGCATAATAATCATTAGCAATCTTTAAGCTTTCGTTAACTGATTTTCCATTATCTAAAGAGTATTTTAAATCCTTAACATATTCCTCTATTCTCTCCCCGCCTCTATCATCACAAAACATATCATAAGAACTGATATTTTTAGACCAGTCACCGAAATGACTTTTTATGTCTCTGTGTTTAAAATGGTTTAAAAACTCTTTTAAAATCCTGTCTAAATCATTGAATATTACTTTATTTTCACCCCATGAATATAGAAGTTTTTCTGAAGGTCTAAAATTTGAATAATCATAAATCGCACATTTAGATCCATAGATTGCTAACTGTATAATTGAGGAAGGAAAATCTACTGATGTGCCAATTGCGAAGTCTACAATTTTTGAAAAAGATTTGGGTTCCAAACCTAAATTATCAAAAATGTAAACCCTCTTAGTTTCTTTTGCTTTTTGCAATAATTCTTTAATACCGTTCAAAGAGGATAAATATCCTGGTTTCTTTGATTTTATTATTAGACCCATTTCTTTTTCTTCAATTAATATTCTTAGGAAATAATTCAAATATTTTGACATTTGATCATTAGGAAATAATTGATGCGTAGATGATTTATTATTTGAATAAGAGCCATCTGTAAGTAATAAAGTAAATTTTACTCCTTGGTTTGCTAATTCATTTTTTACCAAAAAAATTTCCTTAAATTGATTTTTACTTTGTTGATATGGATAACCAGAAATAATAACATGTTTAAAGAAATTTGTTGATCTCATAATACTGTTTCCACTATCATTGCCCCACACAAAAAAGATGTCATTTGGATAAAACCCAAACCAATAATTCTCAATTTTTTGAGGCGCTGATCTACATTTTCCAATAGAGCAAGATTCAAGTTTTTTTATAGCAATTTGTTTGATAACGTTTGATATACCGTGTTCTTCTGAGTTAAAATGAATTTTAATATTGTAATCTGAAAAAAAACAATACCAGAAATTTATTTGTAATATTAATTTTTTAATCTCTTTTAATAACCATAAATTAAATTTGTCTTTATTATTAAAGTTTTCTATATTTTTTTTTATATTCTCCAAAAAGCTGATATTTTTTATATTGTTCCACTCCCATAATTTTACAAATTTTATTCCCTTTTTTTCTAAATCTTCAAGATTTTTAGTACCATCAAGATACTTAGTTATTAGTTTTTTATTTTCACAATAATAAACGATTGATGAGTATTTAATTTTATTTTTTTTCAAAAAAAATAGGTCATTCCTAAAATTAGGATTACATCCTTCAACGAAATTAACGCCTATTTTTGTGTCAAATTTATCAAAATGATTTTTTTTTTTATATATTGTGAAGAATTTTTTAAATTTTAAAAATTTAATGTAAATTGCATATTTTTCTTTTAAAAAAAAATTAAAATATTTTAAATTAATTCTGTTGCTTTTAATTTTGAAAACGGAGCCGATTAATTCTTTATTAATTATGTTAATAAAAGGTGAATTATCTATTTTTATTTCCTTTAAAAAATTATTTTTTTTATTATAAAAATTCCATTCGTTAATAATTATTTTTGAGCTTATATCTTTAATGTCATAAAATATTTTTTTTTTAAAATATAGATCTATATATTCTTTTGGTAAAGATTCTATCAAAATTTTATACAATTGATTTTTTGAAACTTGCTCAAATATTTTGTTAGTGAGCCTCATATTCAACTCAGGAACCTTAAATCTAATGAAAGAATTATTTTTATCTCTTTTGTCTAAAAAGAATAAATCACTCATTTATTTATAAAATTATATAAATTTTTTTTTATTTTCTTGGTACTCAGGCCATTGCCCAACATCTATCCAATTGCTCTCATCAATGGGATAAATACCAATTTTTTTCTTTTTATTTTTTAAAACTTTAATTAAATCAGTCATGTGAAAGAATTTATTTTTAGGAATTAAATTTAAAACTTTTACATTAAGTATATATAATCCAGTATTAATAAGATGAAATTTTGTAGGTTTTTCAAATATTCGTGTAAACTTACCTTTTCTATCTAATTCGCAAACACCATACGGAATTTTGTAAGACTTTGTTGAAACAATTATTGTAATATCATTTTTGTAATTTTGATGAAACTTTAACATCTGCGTATAGTCTGCACTAATCAATATATCGCAATTAGATAAAAATATAGTTTCATCAAACTTTTTTTTGTGTGCAGCCAATCCTCCAACAGTGCCTTGAGGTTTTTTTTCGTTTAAAAAAATTAATTTATAGTTTTTTTTAATATCGTTAAAATAAGATTTTAATATTTGACTTTTGTATAGCGTGCTTATGTAAAAGTTCTTAAAACCGAACTCACAAAAATTATCTATTATTCTCTCGATGATAGTTTTGTTTCCTAAGGGTATTAAAGCTTTTGGAAGAATTTCTGTAAAGGGCCTCAATCTTTTACCCTCTCCTCCAGCCATGATCACCAGTGGAATATTATTTGAAATTTTTAATTTTTTGTTTTCACCAAATACTTTCTCCCAATTTAAATAATCAATTATTTTTAAATTTTCTTTTACTACAGGTAATAAAATATGATTTTTAGTTAAGAGTATTTTTTTTGCTTGTTTAAGTGAAAACTTACCTTTAACTAAATAATTTGACTTTGAGTTATAAATCAAACTTATTGTATCTGAAAGCTTTTTTCCTTTCAATATTGCTCTTCTTATATCACCATCAGTAAGTGTTCCTAATAATTTATTCGACTTATCAGCCACTATTAAACATCTACTTCCAGACGTTGCTATTTTTTTCATAGCTTGAATAATTGTTAAGTCTTTTAGTATTGTTATTTTTTTCATTAAAATTTGTTATTTCACTGTTGAAAATGATTTAAGGTTTTTTTTTATTGTAAGACCGGCTCCTACAATACAATTTTTACCTATTTTAATCCCTTCTTTAACAACTGTGCCGCTACCAATAAATGTATTTGAACCTATAAAAACACCTCCGTTAATCAATGCGCCAGTTGATATATGACAATGATTTCCAATTATCGTATCGTGTTCAAGAAGTGATTGATTATTTATTATACAATTTGAACCAACTGCAACACTAGCATTAATTACAGCTCCGTGACAAACTAAGTTTCCTTCTTTTAAAAAAGCGTGCCTAGAGACATATGCAAATTTAGAAATTATATTTGGAAAGTTATATCCAAGTCTTTTATATTTTATAAATTTATTTTCTCTAAGTTTGCTATTTTTAATTTGCCCAATACCTATTAATATATTTGCTTTTTCTTTAGAAAATTTTTCGAAATCACTCTCTTTGATAATTTTATATGTTAAAAATCTTTTAGCTGATATATTTTTATCTATCAGAGAACTAATCTTAAATTTATTTAAAGTTTCAATAACATCTATGCACGTTTTAGCATGCCCTCCTGAACCTATTATGAATATTTTTTTATTTGTTCTCATATTAATGATTGGAAGAGCTTTTATATATTGCTAAATTATTATTTCTAATTTCGTAAATTCTGTCACATTTTGATAAGATTTCAATTTTGTGAGTTGACAGTATAAGAGTTTTTTCTTGTGGTAATGTAAATATATTATCAATAAATTTTTTCTCTGTTTCATCGTCTAAAGCACTTGTGGCTTCATCAAAAATTAAAATACTAGGGTCACGGTATAAAGCTCTAGCTATACCAACTCTTTGACGCTGACCTCCTGAAAATCTAACTCCTCTGTCTCCAACTTTTGTGTCTAGTCCGTTTTTAAGACCTTTACTAAACTCAAAAAGTTCTGCATGTTTAAGAGCTTGCTCAACTTTTGTTAAGTCCTCTTTTTCCTCAGATAAACCTAATGCAACATTTTTGGTAATTGTGTCATCTAATAAATAAATTTCTTGAGGAATGTACCCAATTTTTAAATGCCAAGAATTTATATTATTGTGAATATCTTCATCATCAACCAAAACTTTGCCTGAACTAGGTTTTAATAACCCTAAGATTATGTTTAATAAAGTAGATTTACCAGAACCGCTTGGACCAACTATACCTATTTTTTCTCCTTTATTTATCTCAATGCTGCAGTTTTTAAACAGATTTTTATTCTCATTAGGAAAAGTAAATGAAATATCTTTCAATTTGAGACTTTCATTAAAATTTACAATTTTTGCATTATGCTTTTTATTATAATCTTTAATATTGATTTTTTTAAATTTATTAAATTCTTCCATTATAATTTTGACTGAAACCTCATATCTTTTAAGAGCTGTAATAGCACCTGTTATAGCATTAAATGAAGGTAATAATCTTACTGCTACGACTACGATTAAACCAAGTATAGGTAAAAGACTTTCCAAATTATATCCTCTTTTTAGAAGGTATATCGAAAATAGTAGAATTCCGGAAACTACAAGAAATTCAAATATAAGTTTTGGAATTCTATTAAAAATATTTAGGATAAAATATGAATTTTCATGGAGAAAAGTCTTTCCAAAAAACTCTTTGATAAAAAATTTTGTTGTATTAAGTATTCTTGTTTCTTTTAATGACGAAAAAACCTGGTTAATATTTTTTATCTGATATTCCCTTATTCTTTCTGCAGTTTTCGTTTCACTTAATAACTTTTTTTTTATTACGAGCAAATATATTGAAGACAAAAAAATACCAGCTAGTAAAATTGAGAATGCTATTGATGGATTGAAGATGATCATTAAGGCCATCAAACCCGTAAACAAAAATAATTCACGAATTACAACAGAAATAGAGTTAATAAATTCTGAGCTTATTCTAGACTCTGCTACTACATTTTTCATAATTGTAGCAATATTGTAATTATAGTGATGAATAATTGGTAAATTTACGTATAAATTATAAAGCTTATTTGCATTGTCAGTTTTGATATTTCTAAATAATTTTCCCTCAAAAAAGATTATTAAAAAGGCAAAAATATTTTTAGCAAAGAAAATAGCTATTATAATAAAACTAAGAAAGATAAACTGGTCTAATTGCGATTTGTTAATAAAACTATTAAATATTAATATTTCAGGTAGATATCTGTTATATTCTTCAACGTTCATTAAAGTGCCAATTGAAATAGGAATTAAGCCTAGACCAATCATTTCTAGTAAGGTTAGTAAAAAAGTCAAAAAAGAAAAGAAAAAAAGTAAGTTTTTTTGTTTTTTGTTACACAAAAAATTTATATACCTTAAAAATTGAAGATTCATTTTAACCACCAATTATTTTTTTCCAAGAAACTTGAACTAAAGTTAGATTTTATTTCACAGTGGGATTTTATGTAAGGGCTTTTACCTTTTTCATCAGGGCTTAAATTTTCCAGACTTGTTTTATAGATTTTTTGGAAGGATTTTTGTAATATTTCACTTTTTCCTCGTGTTTTGGATTTATTCTCAGTCATTTCTAACATCTCTAGAGTAAATTCTTTTATCTCCTCTGGTTCATAATCAATTAATTTCACACCTTTTTTCTCATAAATTTTAGTGTCAAACGCATACGCCAAACCATATTTAAAAATTTCAGACAGAGATAATTTTCTATTTTCGTTCAGTAATAAGTGTTTTTTTGTTGTTATAAGAAATTTTTCATTATGGGTTCTAAATTCGCCCACTGGCAAAACTAAATAGGCTATAGGTCTGCCAAATACATATGGTACCTCATCAAAACCAAGACCGGTACTGATGCAGAAAGAACATTTAGCCCCTAAGTAAACATCCATAAAGTCACTTCGATATTTAGAAAATGCATAATCAATAATCTTAGGGTTATTTGTCTTGAATTGTTTTTCCGCAACTACACCCATTCTAAAAACAAAATACCCTCTTTTAGTTAATTCCTCTGCAGCAAGAGTAAAATTATCAATATCCTCGTTTCTAAAATTATGATGGGACCAGTCTGTTAGTTTGGGTGAAATTTTTTCATTTTGGTAAGCCGCATCTCTAACTGCTAAACAAACAAATTTATCATTTTCATTCAATCCAAACTTAAATAAATTTTCCTTACCGATATTTTCTTCTTCTTTGGTAAAGCTTAGTGGTTGGTATTTTTCTATTAAATTTTCAACATCTCTTATATTTAATTTCGACTGAATATTTAGTGTCGGTATTTTATATTTTGGTATAATTTTATTTATGTTATAAATTGGCTTTAATAAAATACTTGGAAGAAAAAAAAGCTTCCTTCTCCACATTTTTTCAATTTGTTTATTATATTTTTTAAATCCTTGATGATCCAAACAAAATAAATCAATACATTTCCTTTCTGGCTGATCAATTTTAAGTTTTTTTTTGCAATAGTATAAAGCTGGAGTAAGAACAAAATAACCAAAATTAGTACTTGAGATCACATCAATCCTAATAAGGACAAAAGGACGGACGAGAGTTATAAAAACCCAGCAAACTACTGCTACCAAATAAAATGGAATAGTTGTGATTAACTTAAATAGTAAAGAAAGTTTTTTTATAAATTCTTTATGGCCCTCTCTCTTTACATCTTTAAATTGTTTTAAAAGGTATTTTAACATTTCGACGTATTTTAAAATCTTAATTTTTTTTTTTTACTAGAAAAGAGCCAATAATTAGATAGTCAATACCGCTTCCAAAAAAGGTCATTAAGGCGTCTCTAGGTGTTTCTACTATAGGTTGGCCTTTTAAATTAAAGCTTGTGTTAATGACAACAGGTATACCTGTCAATCTTTTAAACTGTTTAATAAGATTGTAAAATTTTGGATTAAGCTTTTTATTTACAGTCTGTACCCTTGATGTATTGTCAATATGAATTGCTGAGGGAATTTTTTTTGAATTCTTTGGGTTGGCATTAACTGTACAATTCATAAAAGGTATTTCGTTACCCAAAGTTTTAAAATAATTTTCTGCTTCTTCAATTGTAACTGCGGGTGCAAATGGACGAAATTCCTCACGATATTTAATTTTAGCATTTAAGATTTTCTTCATATTATTTTTTAAAGGATTTGCGAGAATTGATCTGTTTCCCAAAGCTCTGGCCCCTATTTCCGATCTACCCTGAAACCAGCCGATTATTTTACCTTTTGAGAGAAAACTAGCAGCTGCTTTAGAAGGATTTTCTAGTTTAGAAAATATACAATTATTGTTCTTTAACTCTTTTTTAATTTGCTTATCAGAATATTTATTTCCCAAAAAAGGAGTAATTAGTTTTTTAGGTTTATCTTTTAAATATGTGCTTCCGAAATATGCGCAGCCTATTGGGAGTCCACGATCTGATGGGTTTGGAGGTATATAAATATTTTGAAATATACCAGAATAAAGCAATTCCCTCATAGCGGAGCAGTTAAGAGCTACTCCTCCTGCAAAACAAATTTTTTCTTTATATTTAGATATTGATTTTGAATAATTGAATATTTTTAATAATGCAAAGTTCACTACCCCTTGAGCACTAGCGGCAAAATTTTTATGAAGTTGATTTATTTTTTGATTTGGATTTCGTTTATATTTTTTAAATAATTTTTCAAATTTTTCTGAATATGTATTCAAGTAAGGAGACTGCCTACCTGAATAAAATTTATCATCACATTTCCAATAATTTTTTTTAAAACTTATAACTTTTGAAAAATCAACAGTTTTTTTACCATAAGCAGCTAAACCCATAACTTTATATTCGTCACCTGTATGATAACCTAAGAATTCTGTTACCATGGTGTAAAAATTTCCAATTGAGTCTTTTTTTTCGATGTACTCAATTTCTTTTATACCTTTTTTTAAACTAACTTCAGAAATTAAACCAGATTTTCCATCACCAAAACCATCAAGAGATAAACATGTTGCTTTTTCAAAACCTGAAGAATAGAAAGCGCTGGAGATATGTGCAAGCTGATGATGAACTAAAATAATTTTAGGGCAATGGTTAAAATTTTCTTTAAAAAATTTCTGTAATTTATGTTTTAAACCTTTTGCGGTAACACCCGTTGAAACGACTAGATCGACCTGATTAAAATTGATATTAGCTATTCTTAAAGCAGCTTTAATTGAAAAAATAGGTAAATTTCCCCAAGCTTCTTTATTCCTTGTATATCTTTCCTCTTCACAGCTGGCAATTATTTTTCCATTTTTTGAAATAGCTGCGCCAGGTTCATGATTGAATAATGTAAAACCGCAGTGAACTCCTAAAACTATCATGCTTATAATAAAAATTTAAATTAGAAAGCTAGATTTAAATAAAGCTTAAATGTTGAGGTTTTTTTACGTGACTTTCTGGTTTTTTTAGATCTGTTAGACCTTTTTTATAACCGTCTAAATATTCGTTGACTTTATGTTGCAAACATAGATTGCCACACATTTTTTGAGCATTGAAATAAGCAGAGGATAAATAGCTCATAACTTCCCAGTACCTTGAACTTTCCCAAATATCTTTGAACCTTGATTGTGTAATATTTCCGATATGAAATTTTTTAAATTTTTCATTAAAAAGCTGCCCACAAGGTGCGATCAAACCAGAGCCAGACATTTGTAATAAAAAAGGAGGTCCATAACATCTTTGATAAGTCCTCACTCCCTCAGATTTTATTTTCGACCATTTTACTCTAACTTTATAATCTTCATCTGACATTGCTTCTGCCTCTTTTAATAATTTAAAGTGATCTTTATATTTTCCATATTCAACTCCAAGTGATCCATATTCATCATCGCTACATTGTTTTATTACAAGATAATCTGGCTTAATTCTCTTACCTAATTTTGCTAAAGGCAAAATTTGATCATGATACTGAGGCATAAAAACCATTTGCATTCCTATTGTAACTTTAAGGTTTTTTTGTTTTTTTATTTTCACGGCTAGTTCTATGTTTTTACACACTCTTTCAAACCACTGTTCTTTACATCCCATAATTTCTGCATAACGTTTTGGTTCTCCTGCAGATATATTAAATCTTAAATAAGTTAAGTGAGGTAATATTCTTTCTAATTTATCTTGGTTTAGTAAAAATCCATTAGTTGCGGTTGCCATCGATAAACCATTTTTTCCTCCCCTTTCAACTGCATCGACAAATACTGGTGAAACTGTACTTTCTCCGTCAGATACTAAACTTATTCCTTTAACCCCAATTTCAGCTGCATCATCCAAAAAATCAAAGATATGTTGTTTAGTAATTACTGATCTATCATTTTCTTGTGTCATTGCGTAACAAAAGTGACAAGCATAATTACAACTCCTTGTTAGAGCAATATCAATTGTGACTGGAGCAATTTTATTTCCTTTTTCCCACTCTTTAACTCTATCCGTATACCATTGAATTTTAGTCCCATCTAAAATTAATGATTGAGATAGCTCTTCATTTAAATGTTTTTGCATTGAGTCAAAATTATACATAACTAAAGTTTCAACCTTCTTAATTTATTTTTGTCTACAACAGTCTCTAAGTAAATGTTTAAAGACTCATCTAATGACCTTTTTAAATAAATTTCAAGTGATAAACAAAGCTTATTTTTCATATCTATATCGTGCATATTTTGTAAATCTATAAAGATATCACTATTCTTTTCGATCCTTAATATATCAAGATTATCAACTGAATATCCAGAAGGAAAATTGAATTTTTTAAATTCATTTATAATAGCCGTTTTTTTTTGGTTGTCGTTTAAATCAGTCCAACTTTTAGAAGGTTTTAAGCATTGAAAATTAATTCTTGAACTTAAATTTTTTGCTATTAATTTTTTAAGTATACCTCTGAAAAAATGTTGAAAGAAAGAAAATTCGCTTAAATTTTCTGGCATTAACACTCCATCACTATAAGGTTTAGAGGAGTAATCTCTTAATCTATTTTCTATTCTTATAATTAAATGTTCATACAATTCTTGAATGCTACATTCGTAAAAAAGTTTTATTGCTTCGTCTAAAATTTTTTTTTCAAAATTATTCAACTTTTTATCTTTATAATTTATCTGACTAAACTTACTTGTTTGTTCGTCATAGTAAAAAGAAAAAATTAATTTTTCATTTTCAAAAATGCTTTTTTTCATCACTAACCAATTAAAATTATTTTTTTTTCTTCTGTCAAAATTTTAATATTTTGTGGGAACTTTTTTTTAATTTTATCAAAATTTAGCTCTTTAAAATCGCTAACATCAAATAAAATTTCTAATTCTTTGATTTCATAATCAAGAGCGGAGTTTATTAGGTCTAAAACACTTTGGGTAATCTCCGAACTAGGAACCCATGCCTCAAGAAATTCATATTTGGTATCAAAGCCTCTAGAAGTCGATGTAAGAATTTTTTCATATTTCTTCACTAATTCTCTAAATTGGATAGAAATCATCTTACTTAAAATTTTTTTCAATTTTTTGAATTATTTCAGATATTTTAAAATAAAATTTATCTTCTAAGTCACTCGATGTAGGAACGTGACTTTGTGGCCAACAAACCTGTAAAGGTTTATTTTTTAATTTTACTTTTTTTGTAACTATAGAGATAATATCAGAAGAAACACTAGAGTTAGGCCAACCATGTTCAATAACACATAAATTTTTTGTCTTTTTTAAAGAGTTTATAATTGTTTTTTCATCAATTGGATTTATTGTTCTTAGGTCAACTATTTCACAAGTGATTTTTTTACGTTTTTCAATTTCGTCTGATACTCTTAAAGCGTCTACAATTGAAGGTCCAAAGCCAACGATAGTTAAATCTTTTCCTTTTTTTCTGATAAATGATTTTGTAGGATCTAAAAAATAAGGTTTTATTGGAACGTTCTCAACACTTGCGTGCAAACTTCTGCTTTCAAAAAAAATAGTAGGAAAATTAGAAAAAATTGAACCTAACAATAATCCTTTAGCTTCATATGGAGAAGATGGATAAACAACAGAAACTCCTGGTAAATTGGAAAACCAGGAATGCAAAGATTTTGCGTGTTGAGGTCCTTGGCCCCATCCTTTACCTACAACTGTTCTAATTGTTATTGGAATTTGACTTTTACCAGCCGACTTGTAACTCCAAAGAGAGATCCAATTTACTATTTGATCCAGAGAGTAAATCATAAAATCAAACCGCTGATGTATGAGAAGCGGTCTTGCGCCAGATAATGCCATCCCAGTACCCATTGCTGTAAGGGCTGACTCTGCTGCCGGGGCATCAAAAACTCTTTTAGACCCAAATTTTTCTTTAAGACCTTTTGTAGTGCCATATATATTTCCACTTGTTCCAACTCCAAGGCCATAAACAATTACTTTTTGATCTAATTTCATTGAGTCAAACATTGCTTCTTTTATAGCTGTAGAAAAATTAATTTTTCTTTTCATTAATATGGGTTTAGCTTTGTTGTTTTTTGATTACTTTTAAAATCAATAGAAGGTTTAGCAAAGGACTTAACTTTATTAGAAAATTTTTTAATAAGATTATATTTTAGGCTTGTATTAAAATTTAGAGTTTTCGCTTTCTGGGCTTTAGTAACTGCGCTTTTAACGATATTTATATTTCTTTTTTCAATCAAATTTATGCTTTTAATATTAGATATTCTTATTAATTTTTTACGTAAATCTATAAAACTGTCTTTATTTTTCCATTTTAATAAATCTAGTTTTCGATAGTCATGTTCTTTGTCATCATCTTCTGGGCCAACATGTCCACATGTTCTCATTGTGTCGTACTCAATAAAAACAGGTTTTGCATTTGACTTTATGTATTGAATAGCTTCTTTGAGTTTTTTGAAAATACTCTCGATTTCATATTCAGAAATCTTAATGTATTTAATATCAAATGACTCGACTTTTTTTTTAAAATTTGAGCTCTTTGTTCGTACATTAATGTTTGTATGCACTGAGTATCTATTATTTTCACAAATAAAAAGAATTGGTAAAGATTTTAATGATGCTAAGTTCAAAGTTTCATAAACTATTCCTTCTTCCATGCCTCCATCGCCAATAACCGTATACGTAATATTTCTCTTATTATAAATTTTTTGAACATAAGCAGTACCCAATGCTATTGAAAACATGCCAGAAAGAATTGTTCCGCTGTAAAAATTATTTTTTGAGTAAGACAATTCTTGAGATCCAGCCAAACCTTCATTTGAGCCGCTTCGTTTTCCATAGAACTCCGCAACCATTTGGTCTATAGGACATTTTTTCGAGATATAATATCCATGGGATCTGTGATGAGATAAAATGTAGTCATCTTTTACTAAAAATTGACTTAAACACGATGCTAAAGCTTCTTGTCCTTTACAAAAGTGTATAGGACATTTCATTTTATCTTCAGGATGATAAATATTTATCAGATGTTCTTGGGAAAATCTAATTAGATGCATTATCTGATAAATTTTTTTTAATAAATTTTTATTCATAACTTATTTAAGATTTAATTTTTTCATTGTTTTAATATTAAAATATCTTTCATTTGTTAAAGGATTTTTAAAAACTTTATTTTCAAATTTATTGATTAGATCACTTACTGCATCAGATATATTAAATTTACAAGAAAAATTAAGCTCTTTTTTTACCTTTTCTGAGGAAATGTGGTAAGATCTATTGTCGTTCGTTTCGGTTTTATTTAATATAACATCTTTGCCGACTTTATCCTGAACTATTCTTGCTATTTCCTCAACTGATCTATTTTCGAAGCCAACATTGAAGATTTTTCCTGATATCTTTTTATCTTCAGATGTTAACATTAATTCGTATGCTCTAATCATATCGTTAATATGAATATTAGGGCGTAATTGACCCCCTCCAAAAATACTTATCTCTCTTTTGTGATAAGCTAGGTTAGTCAGAATATTTACTATAACGTCTAATCTTTGACGTGGAGAGTATCCGCAAACTGTTGCCGGCCTCAAAGTCACAGCACAGAAAGAGGAGTCATTAAATTTATCAAGAATTTTTTCACAATCAGCTTTGTATTTTGAGTAATCTGTTAAAGGTTTTAATTCCATTGTCTCATCAACATTTTTTTCTTTTTTAATGCCATAAACGGAGGATGTTGACGCATTAATAAATCTTTTTATTTTTGATTTTTTTGAAATATTTACAAGGGGCTCAAATGCATCAAAATTAATAGATTTACCTAAATCAGGGTTTAACTCAAAACTTGGATCATTAGATATACACGCTAAGTGGATTATAGCATCATGCCCCGGTATAATTTTTTCTAGTAAATTAATATCCCGTATATCGCCATTAATAATACTTAATTTTTTATCCCTTTTTAAAACATCATTGCCATAAATCATTAAATCTAAAACAGTTATTTCATAACCTTTTTTTAAAAGATATGGAGTTAAAACAGACCCCACGTACCCAGCGCCACCAGTAATTAAAATTTTTCTCATGGTTTTATTTAAGAATATGTTCTAGTGCTTTTAATACTTTAATTTTTGAAATTGGTTCTTTGTTAGCCATTGTTTCCGTAGAATAAGCTGCAGCTAAAGAACCTATTAAAAGTGAGAGCTCTTTACTAAAATTAGATTTTAAACACAAGGAAATAAGGGCTAACATGCTGTCACCAGATCCAATCTTATCTACAACTTTTTTCGCAAAAGCATCAGATTGAACAAAACTATTTTCTTTGAGATTATACATGATAGACCCGTTCTGCCCTTTAGTTGCAATTACTGTTTTAATTTTTTGTTCTCTAGCCAATCTTTTCATTAAAATTTTTAAATCATTAGTTCTATCCCTTAATTCGTGTCGAACTTCTTTTTCGTTTACTACCATGCAATTAATATTTTTATATTTTTTCATACTGTGATAACCAATATTAGCTGCATTAATTTGAGCGTTAACAGCTAAATATTTTGAATTTTCGCTAATTATTTTTGCTGATTTTAAAGAAATAAATCCATGACCATAGTCAGATACAACTACTAGATCATATTTTTTTAAATTTTTTTTCAAGTAATTATTAAATTTTTTCTCATCCATCGGATTTAATGGATCATCATTAATATTGTAAACTCCTAAAATTTTATTGTTACTTATATAATCGACAAACCTTTTTTTAAAAATAGTTGGTGAATCTTTTTTGTTTATAAAATTTAACTTAATATTTTTTTCAGAGCTTGTCTTTATTTCTTTTAAGAATTCATTTTTTTCACCAATCATTGAAAATAAATTTATTTTTTTACAAAATTTTGAAATATGCCTTGCAATAGCAAGTGCGCCTCCTAAATAAGTTTCGGATTTCATTTCACGTAAGGCTAAAACTGGTTCTTTACCTGATTTCCCTAAAGCGTCACAAAAAACGTACTGATCTATAATTGTTTCTCCTATTACCAATACTTTTATTTTTTTAAAATTCTCTATCAACTTATTTAACGAATTAAAGGTATAACTTTTTTTAATTTTATTAATAGAATTTTTTTGAGAACTTGAAATATTTTCCGAAAATTTATTTATTAAAACACTTGAGCTAAAAGTTTCTCCACCTGTATATATAATTTGACCGCCTACTCTTTTAATATGTTTTATCTCATTTTTGATTTCACCTGTTAGATCATTAGAATGCTTTCTATAGTCAGGGCCTTTGCAATAAATATCTGGTCTAATCTTTTTGATTAGATTTATTGCTGTATAATCATGATTAATTGTTACGAAATCTACATCTCTAATAGAGGATACCGCATGCACTCTATTTTCCTCTTTGAAAGCAGGTCTGCCTGGACCTTTGTTCACAAATTTATCTGCTGTTATAGATACAACAAGGATATCTCCTAAAGTCTTAGCTTTTTCAAAGTGTCTTATATGTCCTACATGTAATAGGTCGAACACCCCATGACAAAGAACTACTTTTTTCTTTTTTTTTCTGATTTCATCAATTTTTTTTGATAATTGTATAATATTTAAAAAAGTTGCCATATTTATTTTTTTAAAAATTTAAACCAATCTTTTGTGGCTTTTTTTATTTTATTTGGAGTCCATAATGGAGCACTTTTCCAATGATTAATGCTTTTTAATAATGTTTGCACGCCCTCCTCAATATTTATTTTAGGAGTCCAGCCTAATTCTTTTTTAATTTTACTTATATCAGCTAATGATCTATCAGGTTCTCCCGGTCTCTTAGAAATGTTAATTTGGCTGCCGCCAATAAGCCTGGCTATCTTATTAACTTGAACTTCTTTACCGGAACCAACATTATAAATCTTACCACTCTTTGATTTAGTAGCGAGTAAAATTGCTTTAATAAGATCCTTAACATGTAAAAAATCTCGAGTTTGTCTACCGTCACCAACTATCGTTAAAGGGTATTTGGATAATTTTTGTTTTAAGAAAACTCCGAAAACAGCTCCGTATGCACCAGAAGTTCTAGATCTAGGACCGTAAATATTAAAAAATCTTAAAGATACAGCGGGAAATTTATATATCTTTGCCCAATGCATAACCAATTCTTCACCTTGCCATTTTGTAAATGCATAAGGATATTCAATTTGTATTTTATTTTTTTCGCTAGTAGGAAAATTTTTTGGTATTCCATAACAGCTTGCTGAAGCAGCGTAGATAAATTTCTTAACTTTATTTTTAAATGAGGCATTTAAAATATTAAATGTTCCAATCACATTTGATTTAAAATACTTTTCTGGATATTTAATGCTAGGAACTATGTCTGCTAAAGCAGCAAGATGGTATACGTAATCTATATTTTTTATATATTTTTCTATCTTTAAATTTTTAGATATATCAATATTGATTATCTTCACATTTTTTTTACTGTGATGTTTTAAATTATTTTTTTTTCCAGTGCTAAAATTATCTAATACTGTAACATGGTGCTTTAACCTAACAAGCTCATCTACTAGATTGCTTCCAATAAATCCCGCTCCGCCAGTTACTAATGATTTTTTTTTGAATTTCAAGTTTAACCAATACTCCGTACTTCGTAAAAGTACATCTTTTACAAAATTATATATTTTTCATTTTTCTTTTATACTGGGTAAAATAAATAATCTTTTTTATTTATAGTAGTTTTTAAGTCGCCCAGTAAAATTTTTAATTTATTTCTCTGTATATTAATAATTTTAAATAATTTATCAGTCATGGGACCAGATTTAAATTTATAATTATTTTTTGTATCAATTTTAAAAAAATTAGTTGTTATGTTGCCATTGAGATCTTCCGCATTTTTACATTTGTTTATAAATTCCTCAATTTCTTTTTGGGAACTGATTGATCCCACCAAATAATATTTCAATCCTCTGCAGAAACTCAGGAGACTTAAACTTGATGAGCAATTAAATTTTGGGTGAAAACAAAATACATAATCTCCAAGTAAACTAAATTCTTTTGATAATAACTTATTTTTTTTATAATTTTGTAGAAGCATTTTTGGTTTATAAAAAATAGGATTTTGCCCTAATTTTTTTTTAATGTCTTCCGAGAGAAACAATTCTCTCTTTTTATCAATTTTAAAGACTGCCCACATAATTTATTTTTTTTGTTCCAATTCTTTCTTTAGTTCGTCGTACTCTTTCATTTTTCTGTTCATAAAGCTTATTGTTAATTTTGTTTTAGCCGCTAAGCCTTTAGGGGTTAAAATATAAAGGTAGTTTAATTTGTTAGGATTTTTTCTAAAATTTTCAATTTTTAAAAAACCTTTAAGTTTCAATTCTCTTAAGCAATAATTAAGCTTACCAAGGCTATGTCCCAACCTGTCAGCTAGCTCTCTTTGGGTTATATCGGGTTTATCGGTAATAGTTCGCATTACCTCTAGTTCTAGCTCTTTTTCAGAGTTTTCTCTTGACTTGTTCATATATTGAACATAACTTATTGTTCAAATAATGAACTGTCAAGAGTCAATTTTATTATAATATAAATTTATGCTAATAACCTCAAATCTATGGATCTAAAAGAAGCTGTAAATTTAAAAGAGGCAATAAATAAGAATACTTCAAGAAAAAAGCCCATACTTGATCGCGACCCACAATTTTTTAAAAATATACCTTTGCCAAGTTGGATTGAACTAAGTTTAATAGATGTATGTAATAGATCGTGCAGTTTCTGTCCAAAATTTGATGATAATATTGCTCCTAACACTTATCAAAAAATGGAGCTTTCATTAATCGATAAACTAGTTAGTGATCTTAAAAAGATAAACTTTATGGGCGCATTTTGCTTATGCGGTTATGGCGAGCCAATGCTTCATAAAGATTTAATAAAAATTATAAATAAGTTAGGTGTTTTTGGTGGTGTAGAAATGGTTACCAATGGTGACATGATTACTGAAAAAACAATTTTAGAATTATACGATTCAAAATTATCTCAAATTTTAATTAGTATGTACGATGGAATGGAACAAAAAATAAAATTTCAAAAAATGATAAATAAACTTAATATACCAGAAAATTTTATCACTTTAAGGGAACGTTGGCATAAAGATGAAGATTACGGTTTAGGTGCTATATCTAATAGAGGAGGAACTATTAATGTAGAAATTGATGAGAACACGAGAAAAATTAATAAAACAAAAAAATGTTATTATACAGCTTATCAAACTACAGTAGATTGGGATGGCAACTTGTATGTTTGTCCAAATGATTGGAATAGAAAAATTTCAATGGGTAATGTAATGCAAAAAGATTTTTTTGAAATTTGGAATGGTAAATTTTTATCCAAATATCGTAGAGAGCTTCTAAATGGAAAAAGGTGCTCATCACCATGTTCTGTTTGCAATGTTGATGGCACTGTTTATGGATCAAAACATTATGATGCTTGGAAAAAAATTAAATAAAACAATTTTTAATTATGTATAATTATATTTTTGGAGGAAATTTAAAAAAAGATCCTAAAAGCTTTTTGCTTTTTGTGAAAAGATTGATGCCTAGATGGGTGAATAGTATTCCTGACTCAGAATGTATAGCAATCTTTGAAATTTTAAATAAACAAAGGTTAAAAAAAAGAAAACCTTTAATTATTATTGAAACAGGATGTGGCGCAAGTACAATCGCATTAATAGTTCACTGTTGCATCTATGGCGGTGAAGTTTATTCTTGGGACATCAATCAAAGTCGTGGGTCATATCTTAGAAACTTATTTACAGAAACAATTGGTTTACATTTTAAAAAAGATATTAATAAAATTTGGAATTTCATAGGCTTCGATAGTATTGATAAAAATATTGGTATTGGAGTCTTAAAAGAAATGAAAAAAAAAGCAGATTTTGGTTTTTTTGACTCATTACATACAACTGAACACGTTAAAAAAGAATTAAAGCAATTTTTAAATATATCTTCGAAAAGTTTTATCGCTGCATTCGATGATGCTTACTTAAATAAAAAATATTTAAACGTAGGATATATTAATGTAATGAGGATGAAATTGAACTTAAAAAAAATTAAAGATCCAGAAAATAATTTATCAGGTACAATTTGGGAAGAAGCTTTAAAATTATTAAGAGAAAAATTTAAAAAAGTAAAAATTATAAAAAATTCTTTCAAAAAAAACGCAAGGAAAGATATATATTTTGATTACTTTTCTCCTGATAGAAAAGTTGCAATGAAGACAAACATGGAAAACGATTCAAAAAGGTTGGATACTTTTGTTGCTTTTCAAATAAATTAGTTATGAGTAGTAAAGTAAATTCTGATTTTTTAGATAGATTAGTGTCTAACTATAAGTTAGCCAATGATTTTATTAAAAATCAAAGTAACCTAAGATCAAAAGAATGGGGATTTCTGCACGACCTTTATCATGAAAAATTTTTAGATAAAAATAATATTGTAAATTTTAGAGGTCATAAAGTTTGGCTTTCAGATGGAATGGACAGTTATGGAATGAGAAATGATGCCTTTTCAAATGAAGGGAAAATATCAGAAAAAAATATTTATCAAGCTAACTCGAACCGAACAGCTTTTTTAAAAAGCACATATCTTTTGAGTGATTTTTACAATTCAATCGAGGAAAATCCGCCTGAAGATAGTAAATTCACATTCGATATTCATAATAAACGAATGGCCACCGAGGAACTTAAGAAAATGATTAAGTGGTTTGGTGAAGATTTTGTTTTAAAAAATTTAATAATAGAAAATATAGGTAACTCTCCAATTGCGTATAAGTATAAAAATATTTTCTATGATGAGTATAATTTATGCCATCTCAAGTATTTTCATGATCTTAAAAAAAAAGTTTTCGATAATTCCTCAAATATCAGAAACGTAATAGAAATTGGGGGTGGATTTGGAGTTTTAGCAGACTATTTGATTAAAAATTATAAATTGAAGTTTATCTCTCTTGATTTACCAGCGGCTAATTTATTGACTTCATACTATCTTAATAAAAGCCAGAAAGATAAAAAATTTTTTTTAATTGATGATTATTTGAAAGAAGGTTCGTTAAATAGTAAATTACTTAATGAATATGACGTATTTATCTTACCATCTAACATTAAAATCGAACAAGATATTATTGTAGATCTTTTCATAAATATCCGCTCTATGATGGAAATGGATTTTGACGTAGTTAAAAATTACTTCAAATTAATTCATAAACACATATCTGACGACGGATATTTTTGTAATATCAATAGGTATATTAGCAATAGATTTTTTTTTGATAATAAAGAATTATTTAAAGATAAACCTCTTAATGCTTCTGATATAGCAAAATATCCTTACGATGAAAATTGGAAAGTTGTTTTATCTGAAACTTCGTATAGGCATTTACACGTGCATACATTAATAACTAAAAGAGAGAAAGATATTTCCAAAAGTAATATAAGAAAGGAATTAGAAAAAATAGATCAAATATCAAAAAGATTTATAGAAGGCTCTCTTTATCATAAAATAAAAATTTTTAAAAAAAATTTAAGAATTTTTCTTCGTCATTATATTTTCCTTTTTATTAGAAAATTTTTTTCAAGGGAAAATGAAAAAAAGATAAAGGCAGCTTTAATAAAAATTAAAGGTACAATATTTACTAAGGGTTAATTATGGATGACATTATTTTAAACGGTGGATACAATAAAAAAGCCATTTTATTTGAAAAAGGCTTTAAAGATAAAATATATTATAAAGGAAAAGAATTAATTGATTTATCTCATTGTTCTGGAAGTTTGTTATTTGGACATAACAATTCAATATTAGTCAAAAGTTTAAAAAATTACTTAAACAAAAAAAATTCAATTTTTTCTCATCCTAATATATATGCAGTAAAATTTTCAAAACTGATTAAAAAAAAATTTCCAAATTTTAAAAAAATTGTTTTTTGTAACTCTGGAACTGAAGCTGTAACAAAAGCACTAAGAATTTCCTTTGCAACTAACAAAAAAAAATTAATTGTATCAGTTGCTGGAAGTTGGCATGGTTCTGTTAGTAAGACACTTTTCTATCCCGATAGAAATTTTAAACCTAAGCCAATTTCATCTGGTATCGAGGAAAATAAAGGAAAAATAATTTTTATTCCTTATAATGATATACCAAATTCAAAAAAAATTTTAGAGAGATTTAAAAATAAAATTAATTGTTTAATTATTGAGCCAGTTCAAGCTGGATTACCAACGGATACAATTGGTGGTTACCTAAATTTTTTACAAAGTTACTGCAAAAAGAATAAAATAAATTTAATTTTTGATGAAATTATAACCGGATTTAGAACATTAGAGGGTAGCGTTCAAAAAAAATACAAAGTAAATCCAGAGATAACTCTACTGGGAAAAGTCTTAGGTGGGGGGTTACCTATTGGAGTAATAGGAATAAATAATTCAATTTATAAAAAATTAAAAAAAAATAAATTAAAAGTATTTTTTGGAGGGACCTTTTCTGCAAATTCAATGAGTTCACTCGTTGGATATGAAACATTAAAATATTTAGATTCTAACAAAGAAATTTTAAAAAATTTAGTAGCTAAATGTCATTATTTCCAAAAAAAATTGAATGATTTTTTAATATTACATAATGTTGATGCAAGAGTTTATAGATTTCAAAGCATATTAAGAATAATTTTTTCAAAAAAAAACGTCTTTAATAGACCTCAAAGAGATTTTTTAGAGAAAAAAAAAACAAAAAAAATTAATGATTTTAAAAAATATTTACTAAAAAAAAATATATTTTATCCTAATAACGGCTTAATTTTTTTCTCTACAGCTACGAGTTATAAATCAATACAGAAATTATTAAAACACACTCAAATTATATTGAAGAAAAAATTTTAGATTAAGTCCATAGTAATGAATTTAAAAAAATATTTACCTCAATCTTTTAAAGCATCTATTAAAAATACGCTAAGAATAATCGACGTAATTTTAATGATAATTGCTTTACATACTTATCCTCAGATAACTTATAAATTTTCTACACGAAAAGCCTTACCATCAAAAAAAAATAAGATGAAACGTTATAATCTTAATGAAATGCCTTATAAATTTTTGAGGGATAAAAGTGATGATTTTGAAGTTCATGAGGAAATTGACGCAATAGGCGTAGGGAACAGCTTTAATTTTACAAATTTAAAAAATATCACTAAACCTACTTATCTTTTAAGTTTTTGGAACTCTCTTCAAATAGATGAGTATAAAAACTTAGCATACTCTACAAAGGAGAATGGTAAATATTTCAAATTTTGGGACTCTAATCAAATCGTTGGTCACAATATAAATATAAAAAACGAGAGAAGTTATGTTGATTATATAAATCCTAATATTACTTATGTTGCCACTAACTCTGCATTGGTAAAAAAACTTAGCGACGCAGGTCATAATGTATTAGCAGTTCACACTTACAGAAAAAATAAAAATGGTGAAATAAATTCTGAGGACTATATAAAAGATAAAGATTTTGAGGAAATATTTAACAGGAAAAATGTTAAGAAAATAGCAATATTAGATGAAATTATTAAATACCCAAATGAAAAACCATACTTACCTTGGACACAGCTTGGTTCTTTTATAACATTTTTAGTTGCGGTTTCTTTTATATCTAAAAAGATAAATGTTTATGGATGGGATTTTTTTTTGGATAAATCACCTGAAAAAATGAGTCATTTTAAACTACTCTCAAATATGTATTCGAAAAACCTCGATCTAAAAAGATCTACTACACATTTTGAAGAAGCAATGTTTAATTATTATTTTGGTCATCAATTTTCTAATTATGAAAAATTTAATATTTATAGTTATATGGGTAGTCTAAATAAGCACAAATACTTCATTAAAAAAATTGAAAAGGCTCTTTTTATTTAAAAAAATATGTACAAAAACAATTGGTATAAATTATTTAATAAAAAAACATTTAAATATAATATCAAAAGTAAAAAAACTAACCTAGAGCCTTATCATTTAGCTAAAGTTATTTTCGAAAACTTAACCTTAGAAAAATTTAAATCTATAACAATATTCTTTCAAAAAAAAATCAATCTAAAAAAAAAAGATAAGCTTTTAGATTTTGGATCAGGGAATGGAGCATTTTTATTTTTTTTTCAAAATGAAGTAAGTAAACTTTATAGTATAGAGATTTCTAAACCTTTGATTAATTTTCAAAAAAGCTTTCTAAAAAATACAAAATTCATCCAAGCAAATTCAAAAAAAGTAGATTTCTTTAAAAAGTTAAAAGATAATGAGGTGGATGTGACAATAGCTAATTCAGTATTTCAGTATTTTACAAGCGAAAAATACTGTAAGGAAATCCTATCTGAGATGTTAAGAGTTACAAAGAGGACTATTTTCATTTACGATCTTAAAAATAAAAAATTAGAGAGCATTTTTTTAAAAAATGCTATGAAAAAACAAAAATTAACTAGAGAACAATTTAATAAAAAATATAAATTTACTCCACAAAGATTTTATTCTAAGACTTTTTTTAAAAATTTTATAAATAGTAAATACCCTAACAAAAAAATTAAGTTTTTTAATCTGCCAACTGTGCAAGAAGATT
>MDTA01135189.1_pt1 | contig 26236 bp, 26 predicted proteins | sample 811151 | NCBI WGS metagenome assembly MDTA01 (sample SAMN05326648, study PRJNA326480) | marine metagenome | isolation source: seawater | place: Indian Ocean: South | collected 2010 | reverse complement strand
TGTTTATCTATTAATTCTATCGAGCCATTATCCCCGCCATGACTCCTAGTTAAATACCCGTTGCCTAATCGTAAACCTCTCAGGATAGGAATAACTTTTTTCTCCAACTCCTTTAATTTTATTTTATTATTTTTTGATAAAGTTATCTCTTTGTCTTTATCTCTTTTCAAAATTTCGTTTATAATAAAAAAACAATCACAAAGTTCCTCTGGATTTCTACTAGCAACGGATATATTTTTATCAAAATGGGAATTTATTACTTTGTATAGATTTGACGCAATTTTACTTTTTAATCTATTTGTCTCATCATAAACAATTGATAGACATAAAATTGCATATAAAATTTTTATTTTGATATAGCCTGGCTTAATGACTCCTGAAATCAGTCGAAGATAATAGTATTGCCTGTCCAAACTTATGAGATACTGCGTAAAAGGCTTATCAGATTTTCCCGATACAAAATTCCAATTACATGCAAGATTCTGAACTCTCAAAGCTGTAATTTCCGGATCCCAAGAATATTTTTTTCCTTTTGAGTATGCTTCTTCCCACAAATTTATCCATTCCAAAGCAAGATTTCGAGCTTTAGAGGTTCCTAAATTTCTCAAATCATTCAACCAACTAAAGCCGTGCATTGAAATTTCAACTTCTTTCGAGGGTACCTCAACAAGCCATGGGTTGTCTATGCTTGGGTCTAATTCTACACCACCAAAAATATAATTTCCTTCACATAACTTTTTTCCTACCTCGAGATTTCCGTCCCTTATGACAATTATTGATTTAGTCAATTTTCTTGGGTTTTTTTTTAGTAAACACATATTGACAAAAATAGTCTCAAAAAATTCATTTCTAATTGTCATAAGCCAAAAAGAAATTACTTTACCATAAAATGACAACAAATATCTTTTCCTCTCTAAGGATCACTCGACCTCCTCATTATAACAGCAATATAGAAACCATCCATTCCCCCAATTTCTTCCCAATAGTCCGGTCTCAATCTTAACCCTCCCGAGGTATCTAACCATTTTCGATCGATACCAATGTTCTCCAATTTAATTGGGACCTGTATCCACCCCTTATATTTATCAATAACCTCTGATACCAGTTTTTCGCCTTCTTGAGGCAATAAAGAGCAAGTACAAAATATTAACTTACCACTTTTATTAAGTAATTCCATACACTTTTCTAGTATTTCCTTTTGCTTCTTTACTAAAAAAGGTAATCTTTTAGTTGGGTTTAAATATTGTAGATCAAAATTCCTACGTATTGTACCAGTCGAAGTACACGGAGGATCTACCAAAATAAAATCAAATTTTTCAGTAGGCCAATAACACATAATATCGTCTACAATTATTGTTGCATTCAATTTAGTTCGAGCTAAATTAGATTGAAGTCTATCCGCTCGCTTTCTTGAAATTTCTATCGCTGTTACATCTGCGCCATAAGAGATCAACTGCATGGTTTTACCGCCCGGAGCTGCACAAACATCTAAAACCCTAGAATTCTTCACATCACCAAACAAACGTGCTGGTAAAGACGCTGAAAAATCTTGGACCCACCAGTCACCTTTTTCAAAGCCCTCAAGGCCACTAACTCTTTTCTTGTTTCTTAACCGCAAGGACCCAGATGCAAGAATTTGAGCATCTAAAATTTTTGCGTATTTAGCAATAAGATTATCACTCTTAACAGTTATATCTATTGGTGGTCGCCGTGCTTGAGACGCACTAAACTTTTGTGATACTTCAATACCGTATATTTCTTCAAATACTTTCAATAAATTAGCACTAATCATTGGTTTCCAAATTATATTATCGTCGTTCGCTCTATTTGCTATATTTCTGCATACAGCGTTAATAAAGCCACAATACTTGGATAACTTTCTATCATTCTTTGTTAAACGCACAGCACTATCTACAACCGCATGACTAGCTATATTATCAACAAATATTTCAGCAGCTGCCACTCTCAAAACGTTCAATATTTTAATACTTGGTTTTTTATTAACATAAACATTTATTATAGAATCCAACATTGACAAGTTTCTTAGCACCCCTTCTAAAATAGAGAGAGTTCGAGCCTTTTGCTCTGGTAAAAGACTGGAAAAATAATGGCTTCGATTTTGTTTCAATTCAGCCAGAGACTTTTTTTCTATCAGAATGGCTCCAAGCATGGTTAAAGCAACCCAACGGGCCTCTAGGCCATGGGCTTTATAATATGCCGGTATGAAATTTTTATCGTTCATATATCACCATTTTTGCATTTAAACTCTCAGAATATATTTTATGAAGTTTTTTGTTTCTATTGAACTTCTCGTAAATTTCCAGTAATTCCATTAACAAATTTTTAAATAATGGCGAAATTATATGACAAAAAATACTCTCATAGAAAAAAAAATAGCTTTAGCTGGAAAACGAGCTTTAGAGGAAGCCGTGACTCGGCATAGAAAAAAGAGTAATCAACATGCGATGGCTAAAGAGTATGGCGGTAGAGATGGCCCAGAACCAACACGCTTTGGTGACTGGGAAAAAAAGGGCATAGTTAGTGATTTTTAAAAAAGCCTTGATTTAATCATAAAATCTTTCTAGATAGTGACGGTGTGTGTTAATCAATTTGAGTTATTAAATAAGAGGCCGGAAGGCCTCTTTTTAATTAATTATAAAAATTTATGGTTCTTGAATGACGGAATTAGTAGCAATTTCAGAGACTTAACGAAAAATATTGTCCATAATTCGTCCTACTGTAAAGCAAATGGGTTTTGACATAATCAGAGTTAAATATTCAATAAAAGGAACAGCAACGGTACAAATTATGATAGAAAAAAGTGATGGTACTATTGAAATTGATGATTGTGCCCGAGTATCTACGACAATTTCAACACTTTTAGACATAAATGATCCAGTTAAAGACGGTTATAATTTAGAAGTCTCGTCCCCAGGAATAAATCGTCCACTTACAAGAAAAAAGGACTTTGAAATTTGGAAAGGTTATAATGCTAAAATAAAAACAAAGGAGCTTATTGATCAAAGAAAAAATTTTAGCGGAATTTTATTGGGTGAAAAAAACGGGGAAATACTTCTCGATATAAATGAAGGGACGATAGGATTAAATTTTGACTGGATAGAAGAATCCCATCTTTCTGTATCCATCGAAAAAATTCTAAAAAATAACAAAAACAAAAAGACCGAATTAATGAATGAAACCGTTTTTGATCATATTGAAATAGAAAAAAGTTAGAGGTACATATGAGTGGCACAAGCGCTAATAGACTGGAACTACTACAAATAGCTGAAGCTGTTGCACGGGAAAAGCTTATTGAACCAGAGTTGGTAATCGCAGCAATGGAGGATAGCTTGGCGAAAGCTGCTCGATCACGCTACGGGGCAGAATACGACATAAGAGCTAATATTGACAAAAAGACTGGTGAATTAACTATGGACCGATGCAGAACTGTAGTTGAGAACGTAGATAACAGCTTTACAGAAATAAGCTTAACTGAAGCTTCAAAACTGAAAGCTGATGCCACAATCGATGATGTGTTAAAAGACCCGCTTCCACCACTAGATTTTGGACGAATAGCCGCCCAATCAGCAAAGCAAGTCATCATGCAACGTGTAAGAGAAGCAGAGAGAGCCCGTCAATATGAAGAATTTAAGGATAGGGTGGGTCAAATTATAAATGGTTTGGTAAAGCGAATAGAATACGGAAACGTAATTGTAGATGTTGGTCGTGGTGAGGCTATTCTTCGAAGAGATCAGTTGATCAATCGAGAGACTTTTAGATCTGGAGATCGAGTTCGAAGTTACATAAAAGATGTGAGATCGGAAGTTAGAGGACCTCAAGTGTTTCTATCGAGAACTCAACCAGAATTTCTGGCGGAACTTTTTAAAATGGAAGTTCCTGAAATCTACGATGGAATAATTGAGATAAAAGCTGTGTCTAGAGATCCAGGAAGTCGTGCGAAAATTGGTGTCTTGTCATTTGACAGTTCTATAGACCCAGTCGGTGCTTGCGTCGGTATGCGCGGAAGTAGAGTACAGGCTGTAGTAAATGAGCTTCAAGGCGAAAAAATAGATATAATACCTTGGAATGATGATGCTCCAACATTTCTAGTAAATGCCCTACAACCAGCTGAAGTATCCAAGGTTGTTCTAGACGAAGAAGCAAACAGGATTGAGGTTGTAGTTCCAGATGAGCAATTATCTTTAGCTATTGGAAGACGAGGACAGAACGTCCGCTTGGCTAGTCAATTAACTGGATTCGATATTGATATAATGACAGAAGCTGATGAGTCCGAAAGGAGGCAGGTTGAATTCGCAGAAAGATCGAAATTGTTTATTGAGAAATTAAATATTGACGAAATGGTAGCTCAACTACTGGTTGCAGAGGGATTTGCTACACTCGAGGAGGTCGCCTTTGTTCAGCAGGAAGAGATAACATCAATAGATGGCTTTGATGCAAACACAGCAGAAGAGCTTCAAGCAAGAGCTAAAGAATGCTTAGACGAGATAAACACAAAAGCTCTTAATTCAGCCAAAGAATTAGGAATGGAGAAAGATTTAATCGATTTTCCTGGCCTAACACCAGCGATGCTAGAAATTTTAGCTAAAGATGAAATTAAAAATCTTAATGATTTTGCAACTTGTGCAGATTGGGAGCTTGCAGGAGGATATACTACCGTTGACGGTAAGCGTATCAAAGATGATGGCCTTCTAGAAAATTTAGGCGTATCGCTAGAGGAGGCTAGAGTTTTGATAATGAATGCACGATTGGCTACAGGCCTTATATCACAAGAAGAATTCGATAAAGAAATGAAAGACGATAATTCAGAAAATCTAACTGATAGCGTAAGCCCAGAATAGAAAGAACTTTTAACGATGAATAAATGAGCTTTAACTGAATGAGAAAACAAAAAGAACCAACAACACGAAAATGTATTGTGTCCGGTAAATTATTCAATAAAAATGAACTAATAAGATTTGTAGTTGATCACCAAAAAAGGTTAATACCAGATTTAGATCAAAAACTACCAGGTCCTGGTTATTGGCTGAAGGCTGACCGGTTGACTTTACAAGCATCTCAAAAAAAAAGTTCGTTTTTCCCGGCTTAGAGCGCAGTTTATCAGTTATTCCTAACGCAATTCAGATTATCGAATATCAATTAAGAATGAAAATATTGTTTCAAATATCGCTATCCAGAAAAGCTGGTGTGGCTATCTTTGGATTTGAAAAAGTTAAAGCTGCCATACTTTGTAATCAGAAAATACTATTAATTCAAGCAACCGATGGATCAATCAAAGAGAAAAAAAGAATTTCTGTTAAAAACGAAGTGAAAATATTAAATGACTATTTTGATAGTGTGGAGTTAGGACGTGTTTTTGGACGACAAAGAGTAATACATTGTGCAATTTTAGGCCGTAGTTTTATCGAAACGATACTTTTTATTGCTAATCGCTTGAATAATTTAAAAAATCCTGTACCACAATATACTAACAGCTGAAATGAGTCTCAAAATCGCGTTCTTGTATGTTTAAGTGTTGGTTTTGAAAAAAAGGTAGAAACAACAATGAGTGACACAACTAGCAATTTTGGAAAAAATAAAGTTCTTAGTTTAAAGGGTAAACCAGGAACCGTTAGACAAAGCTTTTCTCACGGAAGAAGTAAGTCGGTTGTAGTTGAGACGAAAAGAAAACGCCTCATTGTACCTAAAAATAAAGAAAACCCTTTTGAAAAGCCAGTTTCACCAAATGAAAAGAGTCAGCAAATTAAACCTGGAGAGGTAGATTTAGAAAAAAGCAATTTATCTGATGTAGAGGTGTCCAGAAGAGTAAAGGCATTAGAAGCAGCGAGAGCACTAGAAACTTCTCGTTTAGAGCAAGAAAAGCGAACTTTGGAAACTAGTAAGAAGGAACTAGCAGAAATACAAGAAAAAGGGCCAGACAATACAACAAAAAAAGCCAGCTTGATTGCACCTGAGAAAAACGATTCACTTGAGATTAACGTAAACCTTGCTGGACCGCTACCAAGCGAAATTCCCCTGATGGATGCTCCCGTAACAAAGCCAAGAGTAAACAAGCAAGAAGAGCCGCAAAAAAAACACGTTGAAGATGAAGCTCGTCAAACAAAACCTTCCAAAAATCATACAGACAGACGAAGATCTGGAAAACTAACAATAACCCAGGCATTAGGTGATGAAACTAGCAGACATCGATCGATTGCATCCATAAAACGAAGACAAGAAAAAGAGAAAAGACGCCTTCAAAATAACCAAACCGAACGTGAAAAAGTTATTAGAGATGTTCAAATACCTGATGTCATTACAGTGCAAGAGCTTGCTAATCGGATGGCAGAAAGATCTGCAGCCGTTGTTAAGACACTCATGACAAACGGCATAATGGCAACACAGAACCAACCAATTGATGCAGATACAGCGATTTTAATAGCCGAAGAATTTGGGCATCGAATTGTAAGAGTTTCTGCTTCAGATGTTGAAGATGAACTCATTAAGTTCGATGAATTTAATGATGACGTACTCGCTCCAAGACCACCAATAGTTACAATAATGGGTCATGTTGATCATGGAAAAACATCTTTGCTGGACGCAATCAGAAAAACTAACATAGTTTCAAGCGAGGCAGGCGGAATTACACAGCATATTGGTGCCTATCAGGTAAAAACAGAAAGTGGCATTAGTTTAACATTTTTAGATACTCCTGGTCACTCAGCATTTACATCTATGCGAGCTCGAGGTGCAAACGTAACAGATATAGTTGTACTTGTTGTTGCTGCCGACGATGGCGTAAAACCTCAAACGATAGAAGCAATAAACCACGCCAAAGCTGCTAAGGTGCCGATTATTGTAGCAATAAATAAGTCTGACTCGCAGGGAGCAGATCCTACTAAAGTAAGAAATGAGCTTCTTCAACACGAAATAATAGTGGAATCTTTATCCGGAGAAGTCTTAGATGTAGAAGTTTCGGCTATAAAAAATCAAGGTATTGGAACTTTACTTGACAGCATTTCATTACAAGCAGAATTATTGGAATTGTCAGCCAACCCCGATAGACCTGCGGAAGGTGCCGTTATTGAAGCTAAACTTGATGTTGGTAGAGGACCCGTTGCAACGGTCTTAATACAGAAAGGAACGCTTAAAAAGGGTGATATTTTTGTCGTTGGTGAACAATGGGGTAAAGTAAGAGCACTGATAAATGATACGGCGGAGCGTGTTGATTTTGCCGGACCTTCTGTACCTGTTGAGGTATTAGGCCTTAACGGAACGCCAGAAGCAGGAGACAAATTAAACGTTGTTTCCGACGAAGCTAAAGCCCGTGAGATAGCTAATTATAGAACTCAATTGACTAAAGATAAGAAAGCAAAATTAGGAGCAAGCAGTTCTCTCGATCAATTAATAGCAAAGGCGAAAGAAGATAAAAACACCGCAAAGCTTCCTGTTGTCATAAAGTCTGACGTTCAGGGCTCATCTGAGGCGATTGTTCAAGCTATGGAAAAATTGGGAAATGATGAAGTACAGGTTCAAATACTTCATTCAGCTGTAGGTGCTATAACTGAAACTGACGTCACTTTGGCAGAAGCTTCGAAAGCACCAATAATTGGTTTTAATGTAAGAGCTAATGCACAAGCAAGAGAGATTGCTAATCAAAAAGGTATTGATATCAGATACTATTCCATCATTTACGATCTAGTAAGTGATGTAAAAGCTGCTGCTTCTGGTCTATTGTCGCCAGAAATAAAGGAAACTTTTATAGGTTATGCTGAAATTAAGGAAGTATTCAAAATCACGGGTTTAGGAAAAATTGCTGGTTGCATTGTAACTGAAGGAACCGCAAAAAGGTCAGCAGGGGTGCGCCTTCTGCGCGACAATGTAGTTATTCATGAAGGAACTTTAAAAACACTTAAACGTTTTAAAGATGAGGTAAAAGATGTTCAAGCTGGTCAAGAATGCGGTATGGCTTTTGAGTCCTATGAAGATATAAAAGAAAGAGATGTTATAGAAATCTTCACTAAAGAAGAAATAAAGAGAACTCTGAATTGATAAACTTTGACTGTTATGAATCCAACTAATAGACACAAAAACTCAATTTCTTTCCATGGTACTACGATTGTGGCAGTGCGAAAAAACAATAAAGTCTGTTTGGCTGGAGACGGGCAAGTTAGCTTGGGCCAAACTATAATTAAAGGTTCTGCAAAAAAAGTCCGACGCTTATCACCAGGCGGACACGAAGTAATAGCAGGGTTTGCAGGATCAACCGCCGATGCATTAACATTACTTGAAAAGCTTGAGTCAAAACTTGAGTCACACCCGGGTCAACTAACCAGAGCAGCTATAGACCTAGCAAAAGAATGGCGAACCGATAAGTATTTGCGAAACTTGGAGGCTATGCTAATTGTGACTGATGGTGAAAAACTGCTGATAATAACTGGGGCAGGTGATGTATTGGAGCCTGAGAATAATATTGCCGCAGTAGGATCTGGTGGAAATTATGCTTTGGCAGCGGCAAGAGGCTTATATGATCATTTAGATAGCGCCGAAAAAATAGCTAGATTAGCGCTAAAAATAGCATCAGAAATATGTGTTTATACGAATGGAAATATGATAGTGGAAACTATTAAAAAGTCTTAATTTTTTGTATTTTAACATTGAAATAATAAACGGCAGTAACAATGACAGACCTTACACCTAAAGAGATAGTAATTGAGCTTGATCGCTTCATTATCGGACAAACATCAGCAAAACGAGCAGTTGCCGTTGCACTAAGAAACCGCTGGCGTCGCCAACGGCTATCTGAAGATATTCGTGAGGAAGTTTACCCTAAAAATATTTTGATGATTGGACCAACTGGCGTCGGGAAAACTGAGATAGCGCGACGATTAGCAAAGCTTGCGAACGCACCATTTTTGAAAGTTGAGGCAACAAAGTTTACTGAAGTGGGTTACGTTGGTAGAGATGTTGAACAAATCATCAGAGACTTAGTAGATGCGTCTATTTTATTAATTAGACAGAAAATGCGCAAAGAAGTTCAAGCGAAAGCAAAAACCGAAGCGGAAAATAGGGTAATACTAGCTTTAGCTGGAAAAGACGCTCGTGAGCAAACTATTTCAATGTTTAGAAAAAAATTACGAAATGGGGAATTAGACGATACTGAAATTGAAATTGAAATGGAAGATAACACAAACCCTATGCCAATGATGGAAATACCTGGGCAACCTGGTGCAAATTTAGGCATGTTAAATCTTGGTGACTTGTTTGGAAAAGCCTTTGGCCAACGTAAAAAAAAGAAACAAATAACAATATCAGAAAGTTATGAGCAACTCATTCAAGAAGAAGCTGATAAGCTGTTAGATGAGGAAAGGATAGTTAAAACTGCCCTGAAATCTGTTCAAGATCATGGCATAGTTTTTTTAGATGAAATAGACAAAGTTTGTGCAAACAGCGAAACTAATTCTGTTGGTATTAGTAGAGAAGGTGTTCAAAGAGATTTGTTACCTTTAATTGAAGGAACAACAGTATCTACAAAGCATGGGACAGTTAAAACAGATCATATCTTATTTATAGCTTCTGGAGCATTTCATATTTCGAAGCCATCAGATTTGCTACCAGAACTTCAGGGCAGGCTACCAATAAGAGTTGAATTATCTGCATTATCAAAAGATGATTTTGAAAAAATTCTGACGGATACAGAAAACTCCCTGACCCGTCAATATGGTTCTTTAATGGCCACAGAAAATGTCTCCGTAAAATTTGATGAAAGCGGTATAAAATCTCTGGCGAATATAGCAGCAGAAGTAAACTTGTCCGTTGAGAATATTGGAGCCAGACGATTATACACTGTCCTAGAGAGGGTGTTCGAAAATTTGAGTTTTAACGCTCCTGATAAAGCTGGAGAAACTATTGTCATAGATAAGAAATTTGTTGAACAAAACCTTGGAGAATTATCGCAATCTGTTGACCTTGGTCGTTATGTACTATAACGTTTGTTTTTTCTTAAATACACGTAAAAAGCGCCTGAACCACCGTGTGATATATGCGCAGAACTTATATTTAATATGAGCGGTCTAAGCTCATTAGTATCTAACCAGTAAGGCAAAGATTTTCTTAAAATCCCTCTTTGAGGTTCGATATTCAAATTATTATTAAAATCTACTTTCCGTCCCTTTCCAGTAACAATTAATAGTAAACGTAAGTGGCTATTATAAGAAGAGATAATTGTAGATCGAACAATATTAAGCGCTTCATTATATTTCAGTCCATGTAAGTCTAGTGTTTTTTCAGGATTAATTTTCCCACTCTTTAACCTTGAATAAAGATTTTTATCAATGCTCCTACTACTAGACAGGTTATGTTGCTTTTCTGTCATCCATTCATGAGAAGATTTGCTCTTATGATTGGTATTCGGCAACTTCGAAAAATAGAGGTCTTTGTTTGTAAATGCAAACCTTCTCTCTACTTTCTTTTCCACTTTTTTTGTAAAATCATGCCAGATTTCTTGATCTTCTGACGACAAGACTTTCATTTTCTTTTCCATATTTTAACCACAAGAAAACTATCTTAGACCTATTAATTTACTTGATATAATTATCAATCACCGGTTGCAATTAACTTCCACGCCGGATCTTCACTTCCTAAATGGCGCCCAAAAGTCCATAGGTCACTATGCTTTCGGATTTCTGACGAACTTCCTTCAATAATATTATCTTCTTTGTCGCGAACCGTAGATGTTAACTCACACTTAAAAAAAACTGTTATTTCTGCAAACTTTTTTTCCATATCTAAATGTACATTCTTTATCCGGATCTCTCTTACTCCTATGAAGCTTGCTTCAACAATATAACCTTTGTTTGCTCTATCAGTTACAACAGATTCGAAATCTTTGTACACATCATCTTCCAAATGTGTTTCCAAAACATCCAAATCACCTTTTTCATATGCCATTAAAATAATTTCGTAAGCTTTTTTTGCACCAGAGACAAACTGACTCACAGAGAAACTGGGTTCAACTTCTTTGATTTTCTTTAAAGACTGTCCTGATTCGCTTGACAATTCGACGTAATCAGCTATGTCATCTTCATCCAAATCTACAGTCATTTCCACTTTCGACTGCGACTGGTTTTTCTTCGAGACATCATGGACTTTAATATCTGCCGTCTTCTCGAAACCGGACCTAATTCCGAGTACTATTGATAACCTCCAAAAAAGAAACGCAGCTATCGCAGCTAATATTAATATTTGTACAATCTACCTTACTCCAGCTCCTAATTGTAGAAATTTTCATTTTGTACTTAAGTGTAGAGAACTAATATAGTAATGTTTCATAGAATAAAAACCAAAAAAAAATTATTTTTAAATATGGATAAGAAATGAAGCTATTTTTACTTTTTTTAAGTGTTCCTATAATAGAAATTATTGTTTTTTTAAAGATTAATGAATTTATCGGCATATTTTACACTGTTTTTTTTATTATGACTACAGCTATTATTGGGGCTATTGCTGTAAAGAGACAAGGATTAGGTATTTTGATTGACATTCAAAACCAACCATCTAACACTTTATCGTTAATCAAAAATGGAGTTTTAATATTAATAGCTGGCGTTCTCCTTTTGACCCCTGGCTTTATTACTGACTTAATTGGCTTTGCTCTTTTAATACCCATTGTACGTAAATATATATTACAACGAATTAACAGCCGCTTCTCTCAACCTGAAATTTATTAAACTATTAATAGGAGTATTAAAATTGGGCGAAGCAAATAACAAAGAAAATAACGTTTTTATTTCACAGTATGTAAAAGATATATCTTTTGAAAATTATGCTGCACAAACACTAAAATTCACAAATACCGACCTTACCTATAATATAGATCTAAATATCAAAAGAAAAACTGTCAGCCCAACTATTTTAGAAGTTACATTGTTATTCCTAATGGAGGCACTATCAAGAAATAAAAAGCAATACGTATTGGAAGTAGCTTTCGCAGCAACGTTCCCGTTTGACCCAGAAAAAAGCTTAGAAGAGAAAAAAAAGTTTGCTTTTATTGAGTGTCCTAGCGTGATGTTTCCTTATTTAAGGCAAATAGTTTTTAATATTTCACGTGATAGCGGTTTTCCTCCAACAAATTTAGGGCATATAGATTTCTTAAAAATATTCAATAACAAGAAATTTCCTTAATTATATATAGACCAGTTCCTGGTTCCTTTTATTCGATCTATAAACTTTCTATGACTATCTTCTTCTTTCTTAGTTAGTCTTTTTGGTAATACAGATGGTCTCTTCTTGGCAACATTTTTAGAGCTATAGCCGCTAATAAATTGATCTTTACTTACCCGATCAAGTTCGTTCGCATTCTCTGGGCTGTTTTGTTGCTCAAACATGTCCGGTTCTCTACCTCCAATCAAACCTAAATATACCTCTGCTAATATATAACTATCTAACAATGCACCGTGCCCACCCTTTTTGTTCCTGTTCTCTGTTAGCCTGTCTAACTCACTATTTCTAAATTCTTTACTAAGTGCATCTAGTGACGCCCGCTTATTACCATTGCGTTTTCTCGCAAATTCAAGGGTGCAAAAAGTTTGAGCAAGGTCTATCGGTTTCTTCTTTGCTAGTTTAAGTTCTGTATTTATAAATTTCATATCAAAAGGAGCATTATGTATTATTATCATATCGTTGCCTATAAAACTTAAAAACTCATCTGCTATGTCCTCAAAAATTGGTTTATCACTTAGAAAGTTTTCATCTAACCCATGTATATTGTAGGCATCGAGCGGCACTGAACGCTGAGGATTTATATAAAAATGTCTATCGTCACCAGTTGGACGGTGACCTATAAGTTCGACGATACCAACTTCTACAAGCTTATCACCATTATTTGGATCTAAACCTGTCGTTTCAGTATCTAGAACCAACTCTCGGACCATTGACATTAGATTATTTTTTCCATTAATGTTTTAATTTCCCGCTTTAAAATTCCAAATTCTACTTCAGTGTTTAAAACAAAATCGGCCTTTTTAATCTTCTTTTGATTGCTGAGTTGCTTAGAATTTATATATTCAAATTTTTCCTTCGTCATTCCTTGTCTTGCCATTACTCGTTTTTTTTGCGTGCTTTTAGAAGTTGTCACAACGATAATTTTATCTAACCAGATATCCGCTTTGGTTTCAAATAACAGTGGTATGTCAAAAACTAATAGCCTTTTTAGTTTGTTTTCTTCAATGAAAGTTTCTCGACTTTTTTTCAATAATGGTTTTAATTTGGCTTCCAATCTTTCTAAAAATACAGGACGCTTCATTAGATTATCAGCTAATATTGTCCTATCTACTTCATGGTTTGTCGCCGCTTGCGGCAATAGTTTTTTTACGATTTTATAACCATCTTCGGTTTTTTTGTATAATTCATGGACTACAGTATCAGCACTCCAAACTGGAATTTTTAACTTCACTATTTCATTTGATACAGTGGTTTTTCCCATCCCTATAGAACCCGTCAGCCCGACTTTTATAGGAGTTTTTATCTCAGGTTTCTTAATCATTTTCTAACAATAGTTTTTTCAATTCTTGATTTATTTCAGGTTTACAACCATACCAATTTGTAAATCCAAGCTCAGCCTGAAAAATTAACATTCCAAGTCCATCAACCGTTCGGTACCCTAACCTCTCGGCTTCATGCAATAATTGTGTTTTTATTGGATTATAGACTAAATCAGTTACCAATGCATCGGATCTTAAATTTGATAAATTTGGCTTAAATTCCGGCTGATTCAACATGCCTAAAGATGTGGCATTTACAACAATTGAGGCACCCTTTAATGCTTCATCTGCTGCATACCAATCATACACCTCTACTTTGTTACCAAAGTTCTCTTCTAACATCTTAGCTTTAACTTTTGTACGGTTCAAAATTTTCACTGCAGGAGAACCTTCTGTCAACAATGCATGCACAACTGCTTTCGCAGCACCGCCTGCTCCAAAAACCACAGCTGGACCAGAACAAGGATTCCAATCTCGATAACAATTATACAAATTCTTTGTAAACCCATAACCATCTGTATTGTCTGCTGTTATTTTACCCGATGTATTGAAATACAATGTATTAGCAGCACCAATCACAGAAGCCCTATCCGTAACTGTATCTACAATTGATAAAATAGATGTTTTGTGAGGAATTGTAATGTTAATACCTCTAAATCCCAAGAAAACTAAACTTTCAACTGTTTTTTGTAAGTCTTTGGGATCCACATTAAGTGGTATGTAATATCCTTCAATTCTGTGTTTTTTTAGCCAGTAATTATGAAGAAAAGGTGATCTGCTGTGTTTTATGGGACGCCCAATAACACCTGCTAAAAGTGGATTATCTGTATTAAAATCTACCATTAAAATAGCTCTTCGTTGACTGTATTATTTAAAATGTTATCCCCATTATTCATTGTCAAATGAATCACACTATTCTAAAGACCTTCTTATACTTTTTTATACCCATTTTATACCCTAGATATTAAAATATTTTTTCTTGTAATTTTTTGTTCATAACTTTAACACTTGTTTTTCCTGTTGTTATACTGCTTAAAAACCTTCCATCTTTGCTATTTTCATGTATAACTCTGTTAATAATATTGTGTATCAAATTATCCCCATTATTAAACCTACCTAAAACTACAACTAATTATATTTATCTTTTATTTATATGAAGACCTGTTAATGACAAAAAAGTTTCTCTCTGTTTTAAATGGAAATGTTGAAAAGACTCCTCCTATCTGGTTAATGCGGCAAGCCGGCAGATATTTGCCAGAATATCGAGAAACGAGAAAAAGGGCGGGCGGGTTCTTAGAACTTTGTTATAATTCAGACTTATCAACAGAAGTTACATTGCAACCAATTAGAAGGTTTAATTTTGACGCTGCTATACTTTTTGCTGATATCCTATTAGTACCCCATGCTTTAGGTATGAATCTATGGTTCGAAACAGGAGAAGGCCCACGTCTCCACGGTATCTTGGATGGGTTTAATATTAAAGATTTAAAGTCGCCAGACGAAATTCATGACACGTTGGATCCGATTTATCAAACGGTAAGAAACCTGTCAATTGACCTACCGGAAACTACAGCATTAATAGGATTTGCAGGCGCTCCTTGGACTGTCGCAACATATATGGTGTTTGGTAAAGGCTCAAAAGATCATAAAGAGGTAAAAAAATATTTAAATGAAAATACAGAAAAATTCGATCAACTTATTGATATTATCAAAATTGCTACAATCGAGTACTTGTCTTCTCAGATAGTGGCAGGAGCAGAAGTGGTTAAAATTTTTGACAGCTGGGCTGGTTCATTGTCAGGTACAGATATATTGAAGTATTCTTATGAGCCAATTTATCAAATTTCCTGTGAGCTAAAAAAAAGACATCCCAGTGTACCAGTAATTGCTTTTCCAAGAGGTGTTGGTGGTGGATATGAAATATTTTCAAAAATTGAAACAATATCTTGCTTGGCAGTGGATCAATCAGTACCTTCAGCATGGGCTCAAAAGTTACAAGAAAACGTTGTTATCCAAGGAAATATGGACCCATTGCTCCTAGTTACTGGAGGAGAAAAGTTAGAAACCGAGGTCAAAGACATATTGGATAACCTCGCATCAAAGCCATTTGTATTTAACTTAGGTCATGGTATAACTCCAGATGCTGACGTAAATAACGTTTATAAATTAATTGAGCTGATAAGGAAATGAAATAAAATAAGTCATATCAGACCTCGCTGTAAATCGTTAAAAAAGCCTTTAATATAGAAAATTGACAAAAAGCAAAAAATTTTATACGACTTAAGATGGCTTATAGGTCCTCTATTAATAGCTAAATAAGTGCGATAAAGGTAAACTTCATGAATAAGTTAGATAATGTATCGGAGCTTTCTCTTGCACAATTAAAAGCCAAATCTCCATCAGATCTACTCGATTTAGCAGAAGAGCTAGAAGTTGAAAATGCTTCAACTATGCGTAAAGGAGATATGATGTTTGCTATTCTTAAGGAAATGGCCGAGGAGGGAGTAGAAATTTCTGGAGATGGGGTATTAGAAGTATTGCAAGACGGATTTGGATTCTTGAGAAGCACAGATGCTAACTACTTATCTGGGCCAGACGATATATATGTTAGCCCGAGCCAAATTAAAAAATTTTCTTTGCGAACAGGGGATACAGTTGAGGGTGTTATTAGAGCGCCCAAAGAGGGAGAACGATATTTTGGATTAGTAAAGGTGTCAAATATTAATTTTACTGAAACGGAAAAAGCTAAGCATAAGGTTCATTTTGATAATTTAACACCTTTGTATCCAGATCAACGATTAAGAATGGAAGTGGAAGATCCAACAATAAAGGATAAATCTTCCCGTGTTATAGATCTAATAGCACCTATAGGTAAAGGCCAAAGATCACTGATAGTAGCTCCACCCAGAACAGGAAAAACTGTTATATTACAAAATATTGCAAATTCTATAGAAAAGAATCACCCTGAGTGTTATTTGATAGTTTTGTTAGTGGATGAACGTCCGGAAGAAGTTACAGACATGCAAAGATCTGTCAAAGGAGAAGTGGTTTCTTCTACATTTGACGAGCCAGCAACCCGACATGTGGCAGTAGCTGAAATGGTTATTGAGAAGGCTAAAAGACTTGTTGAGCATAAAAGAGACGTGGTAATTCTTCTTGACTCAATAACTAGACTGGGCCGTGCTTATAATACGGTTGTTCCCTCATCTGGTAAAGTGCTAACAGGCGGTGTCGATGCGAATGCATTACAAAGGCCGAAGCGATTTTTTGGGGCTGCTCGTAACATAGAAGAAGGCGGATCATTAACCATAATAGCCACAGCGCTTATTGACACTGGTAGTAGAATGGACGAAGTAATTTTTGAAGAGTTTAAAGGTACTGGAAATTCCGAATTAATACTTGATAGAAAAATTGCGGATAAAAGAGTATTTCCGTCTATCGATATTTTGAAATCTGGCACTAGAAAAGAAGAACTTCTAGTTGAAAAATTAGAACTCACAAAGGTTTTCGTACTTCGACGGATATTAAACCCTATGGGAACGACAGATGCAATTGAGTTTTTGTTAGGCAAAATGAAGCAAACCAAGTCAAACAACGAGTTCTTCGATTCCATGAACACATAAAACTATTTATTTATGGTTTCCAAAGATACAATATTTGCTCTCTCCACTGTCCCAGGAAAATCTGGTATAGCAGTAATCAGGCTTACAGGAAAAGAATCTTTCTCGACGGTTGAAAAGTTGGCAGGTGATTGCCCTAAATTTCGACAAGCTTCACTCCGATATTTAAAACATAATTCTGAGGTTCTAGATCAAGCAATTGTATTATGTTTCCCATGTGGGGCAAGCTTTACTGGTGAAGATATGGCAGAGTTTCACATACATGGTAGCCCGGCCGTAGTCAGATCCCTTTCCAAAGTATTTACAAAAGATTTTGGATTACGTATCGCAGAGCCAGGTGAATTTACTCGAAGAGCGCTTGAAAATGAATGCTTAGACTTGGTACAGGCAGAGGGTTTATTAGATCTAATAAACTCAGAAACAAAAGAACAACAAAATCAATCTATTAAGGCGATAAGTGGAAAGTTTAGCTCTAAAACTGGACAATGGAGAGAAGATCTACTTTTGGCTCTCTCGTTAATAGAATTGATGATTGATTTCTCAGACGAAGACGTTCCAGAAAATACAACGGAAGAAGTAACAAATCTAATTGATAGAATGCTATTGGAACTTCAAGAAGAATTGAAATACTACAAACGTGCTGAAATTATAAGAGAGGGTTATGATGTTGCAATAATTGGTAGACCTAACGCAGGAAAGTCATCTTTATTAAATCGTATAGCTGGATCAGAGAGATCTATTGTTTCGGATTTTGCTGGTACAACCAGAGATATTATAGAGGTAAGCATTGATTTGAAGGGTTACCGGGTAAACTTTTTTGATACAGCGGGTATTCAAAAGACTGAAAATAGTGTAGAACGAATAGGCATTGAAAGAAGCATAAAGAGAGCGAAAACGGCTGATTTAAGAGTAATTTTATTAGAGCCAGGCCAGAATCTAGAAGTGTTTAAAGGAATGATAACGCGAAACGACATAATTTTTTGTTCAAAGGCAGACCTACAAGAATTTAAACCTTATCCTGGCATATCTTCTCAAACAGGCTTGGGCCTGGATCTGCTGTTTGCAAGGATAGAGAAAAGCATGTTGTCTGTGTCAAAATATAGCGGTATTTTGTTAAACGAACGGCATAGTAAAGCTGTAGCTGAAACAAGAAAAATGTTGTTAACGGTTAGGTCTGATTTAAAAAGTGAAGTTTTGAAAGTTGAAATAATTGCAGAGGGGCTAAGATTAGCAATCAGAGAAATTGACCTATTAATTGGAAAAATTAACGTTGAAGATATATTAGGTAAGGTTTTTTCGTCGTTTTGCATTGGAAAGTAGATAATAGAAAAGGTGTTTCACGTGAAACAAAATTATGATGTCATAGTTATTGGTGGTGGCCATGCTGGTTGTGAGGCGGCTCATGCTGCGTCACGATATGGAGCTAAGGTGGCGCTAGTCACTCAGGCATTAGAGAAAATAGGAGAAATGTCGTGTAATCCTGCCATTGGCGGCTTGGGAAAGGGACATTTGGTTCGAGAAATTGATGCTCTTGGGGGATTAATGGGTGTTTGTGCTGATAAATCTGGCATTCAGTTTCGATTGTTAAACAGAAGTAAAGGACCAGCTGTTCGAGGGCCACGAACTCAATCGGATCGTGCCTTATATAAAAGTGCGGTAAGGTCTGAAATAGACAAAGTAGAGAGTCTTAGGTTGATCGAAGGTAACGTTGTAGATGTACTAATTGAAAAAAATGCTGTGATCGGTGTGTTAATGGCGGATGGCGCTGAGATCTTGGCTCCAGCCATTGTCTTAACAACCGGAACCTTTCTAGGAGGGAGAATTCATATTGGTAATGATGTAAGTCCAGGTGGTAGAATTGGTGAGAGGCCTGCAACTAAATTGGCAACACGATTACGCAAACTAGGCTTGAACATGGGACGGCTTAAAACTGGTACCCCGCCTCGCTTGGATGGCAGCAGTATTGATTGGTCGGCGATAGAAAAACAAGATGCTGACATAGAACCTGCGTTGTTTTCGTTTATTCATTCACAACCGATAGTAGAACAGATTTCTTGCGGTATTACACATACAAATACAAAAACTCATGATATTATAAAGGAAAACCTGAAGTTTTCGTCAATGTATAACGGTAGAATAGAAGGTAAAGGTCCCAGGTATTGTCCATCTATTGAAGATAAGGTAGTTCGGTTTGAAAATAAATCGGCTCATCAGGTGTTCTTAGAGCCGGAGGGGTTATCTAATAACACCATTTATCCTAATGGTATATCTACTTCTTTACCGTTTAGCATTCAAGAAAAATATGTGCGTTCTATAGTTGGTTTAGAAAAGGCTGTCATTACTCAACCTGGTTATGCGGTAGAATATGATTATGTCGATCCAAGGTCATTAAGCTATGGGTTAGAACTAAAGTGCACAAAAGGATTTTTTCTTGCAGGACAGATTAATGGTACAACAGGCTATGAGGAAGCTGCAGCTCAAGGTTTAATCGCAGGGTTAAACGCAGCCAGATTATCTAGTGGTGAAAGTCCAATTGTAATAGATAGAGCCCAAGGTTATATTGGTGTTTTGGTTGATGACCTAGTAACGAGAGGTGTAACGGAGCCGTATAGAATGTTTACGTCCAGAGCTGAGTACAGATTGAGCTTACGAGCAGATAATGCTGATCAACGGCTTTCACCTATTGGTATAGAGTTAGGTATTTTGCAGAAAAGCAGAATAGATATTTTTGAAAAGAAACTAAAGGAACTTAACGAATTAAGAGACTTATGTAATAAACTATCACTCACGTCAAATAAAGCTCGTAAGTTAGGATTTAATGTAAAACAAAACGGTCAATCAAGATCTGTTTTTGAGCTTCTAAGTTATGATAATATAGAAACTAGTGATTTAATCAAAGTTTGGCCAGAATTTGGAAGGTTTGATAGAACAGTATGGCAACAATTATCTTATGATGCTCGATATGAAGTGTACATCGAGAGGCAAAAAATTTCTGTGGAAAGTATGAGGAAAGACTCTAGTTTCAAAATTCCCAAAGATTTTGATTATTTTGACATTAGTGGTCTTTCAACAGAACTTAAAGATAAGTTGCAAAGAATTAGACCAGATAATTTAGATCAAGCTAGTAGGATAGATGGTATGACACCGGTAGGGCTTACACTTATATTGGCAAGGGTAAGGCTAAAAGATCAAAAGCAATCGGCATGATGAAGAGAATACCATTTTTTGATAGGCTGAAAGTTTCACGTGAAACGATTGAAAGTATAAAAAGGTATATGAATTTACTCATTGAGTGGAATAGTAAGGTTAATCTAGTCTCAAAGAATTCAATTAACGATATATGGAAAAGACATATACTAGATAGCGCTCAATTAATAAATTTTGTAGACTTTGGAACCAAGAAATGGGTTGATCTTGGTAGTGGTGCAGGTTTTCCAGGTCTGATTATAGCTTCGTTAGCAAAGGATAAATATCCCCATCTTTCTGTGTCACTAGTGGAGTCAAATAAACGTAAATGTGTTTTTCTTGGGCAAGCGGCTCAGATATTAAAAGTAAATGTCGATATATACCCTGTACGAATTCAAGATTGTTCTTTTGAGGATGTGGATATCGTGTCTGCTAGAGCTCTGGCTCCAATTAAAGAGCTGATACCGTACATAAATCTTTTTGGAAATAAAAATTGTAAAGGATTGTTTTTAAAAGGTAAAAATATATTTGAAGAGTTAAAAGCTATAAAAGATATTGATAGTTTTAAGATAAAGGTGAATCCAAGTTTAGTAGGTTCAACTGGTTGTATACTTGAAATAGAAAAGCGAAAGGGTTGAATTTTTGAATAAAAACCAATTAACGCAAGTCATTTCTGTTGCAAACCAAAAAGGTGGGGTTGGAAAGACTACAACCACTATTAATTTAGGAACGGCATTAGCTGCATTAAATAAAAAAGTTTTAATAATAGATTTGGATGCCCAAGGCAATGCTTCTACTGGATTGGGGGTATCTAATGATGATCGAAATTTGTCTACATATGATGTCATTACTGGTGTTACCTTAATAAAAGATATCATAAAAAGTACATTAGTAAAAAAGCTCTATATAGCTCCAGCGACAACAGATCTTTCTGCAGTTGATATTGATTTATCAACAAGTGACGAACGAACAGTCATGCTAAAAAAAGCATTAGATCAATTTTTCTTGGATGGAGAGTTTTTTGATTACGTTATAATAGATTGTCCTCCAGCATTGAGTTTACTAACCGTGAACGCCTTTGCAGCATCAAATGCGGTTTTGGTACCTCTGCAGGCTGAGTTCTTTGCATTGGAAGGTCTGTCTCAATTAATACTTACTATTCGCCAAGTTAGGTCAAATTTAAATAAAAACATCAAGATACAGGGAATAGTAATTACAATGTACGATAAACGAAACAACCTATCAGTTCAAATTGAAGATGATGTGAGACACAATTTAGGTAAACTGGTATATGAAACCATTATACCTCGCAATGTCCGTTTAAGTGAAGCACCATCTTTCTCGTTACCTGCATTAATATACGATCACAAATGTACCGGATCACGCGCTTATCAAAGATTGGCCATTGAATTTCTAGAGCGTCAGGAAAAAATATTATAATTCAGGAGAATTTTTTATCATGAATGATAGTAACAGAAAAAAAGGACTAGGTAGGGGTCTCTCTAGTTTGTTATCTAACGAAGATTCCAAACTTGACACCACTGAAAACTCAATTCATCAATCTCAATCCATGTTACCAATTGACAAGATACATCCTAATGTTGATCAACCAAGAAGAAATTTTAATAAAACAAAACTACAAGAATTAGCAGCTTCTATTTCTGAAAATGGTATTATTCAGCCAGTTATTGTAAGACAGAAGGAAGAGAAATTCGAACTTATTGCAGGAGAACGGCGTTGGAGAGCGGCACAAATTGCAAGACTTCATGATATTCCTGCGATTATTTTGGATATATCTGACGACAAGGTTCTAGAATACTCTATAATCGAAAATATTCAACGAGAAGATCTAAGTCCAATTGAAGAGGCAAGGTCATATAAGAAGCTTATTGAGTCTCATAATTATACGTCTGAGGAAGTCGCAGATGTTTTAGGAAAATCTCGAAGCTATATAGTAAATATGACAAGGCTTTTAACCTTACCAAATCTTTTGATAAAATTTGTAGATGAGCGACAGCTTTCTTCTGGTCATGCAAGAGCCTTAATAGGACTTGAAAATGCGGTCTTTTTAGCTAGAAAGATCATGGAAGAAAAATTATCTGTACGGCAAACAGAAGAGTTAGTTAAGAAAATAAAAAAGGCCAATACTAGTTCTGAAAAGGTAAAATCGCATTTATCCCCAAAAGACATAGACACCATAAATCTTGAAAAATCTCTGAAAGCGCAGACGAAATATAAAATAAAAATAGAGCAAAATAAAAATAACGAGGGGGGAAAGCTGGTGATTTTTTACAAGGATTTAGATAATTTAGATATGATCTGTAATATACTTTTTGAAAGAACAGGCTAACATAAAATCTCACGTAGGATTTGATTGGTCATGAGTTTGCCTTTTGAAGTCGTTTTCAATTTATTTCCGTCAATAGTTATAAAGTCGTTTGATAAAAGTAGACTCAACGTATTAGCTGAAATGTTAGTGCCGCTAAGTTCTTGGAAAATTTTCATATCCATACCAGATCGAAGTCGGATAGAAGCAATAGCATATTCTTCAGCTCTTTCAGTAAAGGTTAAAGGTTCTTTGATGAAAAATTTGATATCATTTTTGTTTATGGCATCTAACCAAACTTCTGGACTTTCTGGAGCCTCAGTTCTAAATCGTTCCAGTCCTATATTTAGTCTCCCATGTGCACCTGGTCCAATTCCCAGATAGCAACCGGAATTCCAGTAATTTATATTGTGCCGGCATTCTTTACCTAAAATAGCGTGGTTAGATATTTCATATCCTTGTAGACCTGACGCTTCGCAAATATCTTGAGTATGAATGTAAAAATTTCGAGAAAGTACATCGTTTGGTAGACCTCGAAGTTTGTTCTTTGATAGCAGGTCTCCAAATCGTGTACCTTTTTCAATAGTAAGCTGGTATAAGGAAAGATGCTCGGTTGAAAATTCAATAGCCGTTTGAAGTTCTTTTTCCCAATTAGACAGTGTCTGGTATTGTCGACCATACATAAGATCAAAGCTAACGCGTTTAAAAAGGTTTGTAGCAACGCCGATAGCTTCCTTAGCTTCCTTCGAATTATGTAGTCTTCCAAGTCGTTTAAGGTCAGCATCATGAAACGCTTGAACACCTAAAGATAATCGGTTTACTCCGGAACAGTGATAGGAAGAAAAGGTTTCTTTTTCAGTAGAAGTTGGATTCGCTTCAAGAGTAATTTCGACTTCTGGTGTAATTTTCCAAAGATTATGGATGTTTTGGAGAATTTCATAAACTGTTCTGTCTTTCATAAGACTTGGTGTACCACCGCCAAAAAATATTGTATCTACAACAAATTCTGGAAGATTTTCTTTCCAAAACTTCAACGATTTTATATAAGCTTTAGTCCATTCGGTTTGATCAATATTTGTTCTAACGTGACTGTTAAAGTCACAATAGGGACACTTGGCATGGCAGAAAGGCCAATGAACATATATGCTCAAGTAATTAGGTTTTTTGTTTGAAGTTAACATTTCTAAGTCTAAATAAAAAATTGGGAGGCCAAATTTTAGCCTCCCAATCCAGGTTATTATTGAGGAATATCTCCCTCTATACCTTCAACATAAAAGTTCATACCGAGCAAAGTGCCAATATCTGCAGTTTCTCCTGCCGCTAGCCAAGGACTCCCGTCTTGTTTGTTCACAGGACCTGTAAAAGAGTGCAATGCTCCTGAAGCTATTCCATCTGCGATAGCCAGTGCTTCCTTCTTAACAGTATCTGGAATTTTATCTGACATGTCGCCAATTACAACCATACCATCGCCAATTCCATCGAAGGTTTGTTGTCCGCCTTTCCACGTTCCATTCAAAGCCTCTTTAACACGTTTAACATAGTATGGGCCCCATCCATTAATAATAGCCGTAAGGTGTGCATTAGGCCCAAAAGCACTCATATCAGAGGCTTGACCAAAAGCATATACACCAGCTTCTTCGGCAACTGTCATTATAGCAGAGCTATCTACGTGCTGCATAAGTACATCAGCACCTTGTTGAATTAATGTTTTTGCGGCATCAGCTTCTTTAGCGGGATCATACCAAGTAAATATCCATATTATTTTGAACTCGACATTTGGATTTGCCGCTTTTGCGGCTAGATATGCAGAATTAATTCCTCTAACTACTTCTGGAATAGGAAAAGATGCTACGTATCCAATAGTATTTGACTTCGTCATTTTGCCTGCAATGTGACCGATGACTGATCGTCCTTCGTAAAATCTAGCGCTATAATTAGAAACATTTTCTGCTGTTTTGTACCCAGTTGCATGTTCAAATTTCACATCTGGAAATTTTTTTGCAACATTTATAACAGGGTCCATATAACCAAAAGATGTTGCAAATATCATGTCTGCGCCAGAAAGGACCATTTGAGTCATTACTCTTTCAGCATCGGCACTTTCCGGTACATTTTCTTGAAAAACAGTTTCAACTTTGTCCCCTAAAGCCTCGTCAACTGCTTTTCTACCTACATCGTGTTGATAATTCCATCCGTGGTCACCAGGTGGACCAATGTATATAAAACCCACTTTCATGTCTTCAGCGTATGAAAAACATGAAATCATTGCACTAGAGAGTGCTAGTACAAATACCTTTAATAGTTTCATTTTAACTCCTTCCAATTGAGATATTAACATTCTACTGTCCAAAAAACGTTTTTCCAAGAGATCTAGGTGCCTCTAAAGAACCCTTAGTTTTCTGGGCCGACATAAAAACTAATACAGCTATAGTTACTAAATATGGTGACATAGACAAGAGGGCAACATTTATTTCTACACCAAGTGCCTGTAAATTCAGTTGCAAGAGAGTTATTCCGCCAAAAATATAGGCACCTATAAGTAGGCGAAGAGGTTGCCAACTAGAAAAAACAACTAACGCCAATGCAATCCAGCCTGCTCCAGCAGTCATACCTTCTGTCCACTGAGGGACTCTTACAAGAGATAGGTATCCGCCTCCTAAGCCAGCAAAAGCACCGCCAGCCAATATTGCAAAAAAACGAATCAAAACGACATTATAGCCTAGAGCGTGTGCACTGTCATGATTCTCTCCTACGGCTTTAAGTATGAGACCGAGTCGAAAATTTTTAAATAAGAAGTATGTAAATATCACTGCTGCTATTGAAAAATATACAATAAAATCGTGTTGAAAAAAAATGACACCAATAATGGGAATTTGCGAAAATATTGGTATGTGCATATCAGGAAAAGTCGCCGGTTTAATCCCTGTGTAAGAATAACCAAGTAGTGAGGAAAGTCCTAAACCAAAAAGGGTTAACGCTAGCCCAGAGGCAACTTGATTTGCTTTAAAAATCTGAGTTACAACAGCAAAAATTAAGGCTAACAAAGCACCTCCAATGGTTGAAAAAAGAAATCCAATCCAAGGAGATCCACTTTCTATCGTAGCTATGAAACCTGCTATGGCGCCAAATATCATCATTCCCTCAACCCCTAAATTTAGAACTCCAGATTTTTCAACTATTAACTCACCCAAAGACGCTAATAAAATAGGCGTCGCAGCTACTATTAGGCTAGCTAAGAGTAATGATACATTAATGTCACTTATATCCATGTGCGCACATACCTTTGGAACTAAACTTCATTTAAGTTTTGTGTATACCTATTTATAAATTTTTAAAACTATTTTGTAATTTACTAATAAGTCTGTAGATAATAGAAAAAATAAAAGCATTCCTTGGAAAACTTGGATCGCTGCAGCTGGAATATTCATCATAAATTGAGCAAGTTCCCCTCCTACATAAGTAAGAGACATCAGTAATCCCGCAAGAAAAATACCTATAGGATGTAATCGACCCAAAAATGCTACAATAATTGCTGTGAAACCATACCCTACGTTAAAGTCAATATG
>MDTA01111483.1_pt1 | contig 26249 bp, 28 predicted proteins | sample 811151 | NCBI WGS metagenome assembly MDTA01 (sample SAMN05326648, study PRJNA326480) | marine metagenome | isolation source: seawater | place: Indian Ocean: South | collected 2010 | reverse complement strand
TTCGAACCGGTGTACTCGGCTTTGCAGGCCGGTGCGTAGCCTCTCCGCCACCGCACCATAAAATTCTTAAATATTGTAATAAATATTAATACTTATATATTAAAGCAGTGAACATTTACACCTAAAATATGAATAATAATTTTTTTGATAAAGCCAGAACTAACATGGTTAACAACCAATTACTTCCAAATGGAGTTAAAAATTCTAATCTTCTTGATTCCTTTGATAAAATAGATAAAGAGTTGTTTGTTCCTGATTCAGAAAAGGATATTGTTTATAGCGACTCAGATATAAAAATCTCCGAAGACAGGTACCTTGTAAGGTCTTTTATTTTAGCAAAAATGTTTGAATATTGTAATTTTTCCAAGGAAGACTCAGTTCTTATTGTTGGTTGTCTTACTGGGTATTCCGTGGCAATAATTTCAAATATGGTAAATTATGTTTTTGGAATTGAAAATAATAGAAAATTTGTGGACCAGGCCAACAAAAATTTATCAATGTTAGGCTTTTTAAATTGTTCTATTTTTTTTCGATCAAACTTAGCTACAGGTTATAATAAAAATGCTCCTTTTGATAAAATTTTTATTGAAGGAGGAGTTAAAGTAATTCCAAATACACTTGTTAAACAATTGAAAGAAGATGGCGAAATCTACACAGTTTTGAAGGAAGATGACAATATAGGCGAATTTGTAAGAGGTCAAAGAATTGGTACAATGATCTCATTCACAAAACTATTCAATACAAATTTGTTTGAACTTAAAGATTTCATAATCCAGGAAAATGGTTATGAAAAAGAGATTTAATTTTTTATTCATTCTTATTTTTTTTTTTAATCAGTCTGCTAATTGTAAGATAATAATCAATTCTGATTTAAAAACATCGTTAGAGTCACTTTATTCTAATAACCCTAAATTAAAATATGAAAGAAATCTTTTAAAATCAAAAGATGAGTTAATGCCGCAAGCTTTATCGGAATTTAGACCGGAGATTAGAGGTTTTTATCAAAAAGGTAAAGTTCACACGAATTCTCATGGTTTCAATATAACATCAGACGGTATAAGAACAGAGACAAATAAAGGAATTACCATTATTCAAGATATTTTTGATGGTGGCAGTAGTTTAAGCAACCTAAAAGTTGCAAAAAACTCAATTATCTCTCAACGATTTATATTAAAGGATAAAGAACAAGAGGTTTTTAAAGACGCTATTGAAATTTATGCTAATTTTGCTACAGAAAAAACTAATTTTGAATTAAAGAAAAAAAACCTAGAGGTTTTACAAGGAAGATTGGAGCTAACTAAAGAACAATTTGATATTGGAGAAGTAACTCTTACAGACGTATCAATTGCAGAGGCAAGGTTATCACTTGCAAAATCAGATTTAATAGAATCTGAAAAAAACCTAGAATCTTTATCGGCAAATTTTTTATTTTTTTTTGGGATAAGTCCTTTAGAACCTAAAATAGACCTGTCTGAGTTAAAAATTGAGGATGACATTGAATAAATTAAAAATTTTAGTATGAAAGAAAATCCAAAAATTAATGATTTAATTTTTAAAATTAAGTCTGTGGAAAATAAAATTAAAACACTTAAAAGAAAAAAATTGCCTAGCGTGAAGTTAGAAGCTGATGCATATATAAATGAAGGCTACTTCCGAACTGATAGTAAGAGAGAGGTGTTATCAGCTTTTGCTAAAGTCGATATTCCTTTATATCAATCTGGTTCTGCATCTTCTAAAATAAGAGAATCTAAGAGTGAATTATTTGCTTTGCAACAATTATTAAAGCAGGTTCAAGACGAAGTAATTTTTAATTTAATATCTTCTAAATCTGCATATGATTATTCTTACTCGAAAATATCTGCCTATAAGAAGCAGGTGGAGTCGAATAAAATTTATTTAGAGGGGTTAAGACAAGAAATGCAACTTGGGGAACGAACAATGCTTGATTTGTTAGATGGTGAGCAGGAGTTACTTCAATCTGAACTGGACCTTGTAAAATCGTATAGAGATTTGTTTAATTCATATTTTAAAACTTTATTTTTTATGGGTAAACTTAATGCAAAGGATTTGGGCTTAGATGTAAATCACTTCGATGTCGAAGAAAATTTTAAGGATGTTAAATTTAAGTGGTTAGATATAGTCGAATAAATAATGCTTGAAAAAAGATTTAATTTCTCAAAAGTCGAGGCAGAGTGCCTTGAATTATGGTCAAAAAATAAAATTTTTGCATTTGATGAAAAAAGCAATAAAAAAGCATTTTGTATAATGATGCCCCCTCCAAATGTAACAGGGAGTCTTCATATGGGACATGCTCTTACATTTACACTTCAAGATATATTAATAAGATTTCATAAAAAACTTGGTAAAAATGTTTTATGGCAACCAGGAACTGATCATGCTGGAATAGCAACAGAAATTGTCGTTGAAAAAAAAATTATTGAAAGAAATAAAAAAAATAAAAAAGACTTGGGTAGAGAAAAGTTTATACAAAAAATTTGGGAATGGAAAAACGACTCAGGTAATAAAATTTTAAATCAAATGAATAGGTTGGGTACTGCAGTTGATTGGAGTATATCAAGGTTCACTATGGATGATGGGTTAAGCGAGGCCGTAAATGAAGTTTTTATAGATCTTTTTAATAAGGGTTTAATTTATAGAGATAAAAGATTAGTAAATTGGGATCCAAAATTAGAAACTGCAGTTTCAGATCTTGAGGTTAATCAAAATGAGACAACAGGAAAAATGTGGTTTTTAAAATATGATGTAGAAAAAAATAAATCAATAACAGTTGGAACAACCCGCCCAGAAACAATATTTGGTGATACTGCAATTGCTATACATCCAGGTAATTTAAAATTAAAACATATGATTGGAAAATTTGCTTTTATACCAATTTTAAAAAAAAAAAATTCCTATAATTTCCGATGAATACGCTGATCCAAAAAAGGGATCCGGTGCTGTTAAGATCACTCCGGCTCATGATTTCAATGATTTTGAGATTGGGAAAAAACATAATTTAGATTTTATAAGCATTTTTGATAAAAGCGGCAAGTTAAATCACAACGCACCTTCTGATTATGTAGGATTGGATAGATTTAAGGCAAGGAAGAAAATTATTGAATTTTTAAGGCGGAAAAAGAAGATCAGTAGGATTGAAGACAATAAAATGGTTATTCCTTATGGTGATAGGAGTGGAGAAATAATTGAACCATTGCTTACAGATCAATGGTTTTTAGATACAAAAAAGATTTGTGAAGCTGTTAATATTGCAATAAAAGAAAAAAAAATTAAATTTTATCCAAATTCATGGATGAACACATTTAAGCATTGGATAAAAAATATAGAACCCTGGTGTATATCACGGCAAATATGGTGGGGCCATAGAATCCCAATATGGTATTCCGATAGAAATGAAATGATTGCAGCAAAATCAAAGATCGAAGCTGAAAAAATTTTAAAAGAAATAAATAGTGAATCTAAAATCACTCATCAGGAAGAAGATGTTTTAGATACATGGTTTTCATCAGCTTTATGGCCTTTTTCAACTCTTGGTTGGCCTAGAAGAAATAATCTTATTAAAAAATTCTATCCCACTGATGTTTTAGTAACAGGTTTTGATATAATTTTTTTTTGGGTAGCAAGAATGATTATGATGGGCTTAGAATTTCTAAATGAAGTTCCTTTTAAAAATATTTATATACACCCATTAGTAAAAGATGAAAAAGGTCAGAAAATGTCTAAATCTAAGGGGAATGTAATAGATCCAATTGAACTAATAGATCTTTATGGTTCAGACGCACTCAGATTTACACTTGCAAATTTATCAACTCAAGGACAAGATATTAAGCTTTCAAATAAACTAGTTGAAAATAGTAGAAACTTTATAACTAAAATATGGAATGTTGCAAGGTTTAGCCAATTCAATAATTTTAATTATAATAAAAACTTCTCTCCAAACTCATGTAAATTAAGCATTAACAAATGGATTTTATTCAAATTTTTTGAAACACAAAAAAAAGTAATTAAAAATATTGAATCGTTTAAATTTAACTTAGTAATTTCAGAACTATATCATTTTTTGTGGAATGATTTTTGTGATTTATATATTGAACTATAAAAAAATTATCTTAAAGGAGATATAGATAAATCTGAGATTTCAGGTACTTTTAATTATGTGTTTTCAAGATCATTAAATTTAATTAACCCAATTATCCCTTTTATAACTGAAAAAATTGGGGCTGAACTGGGTTATATTGAACAATCATTTTTTAATCAACCTTTAAAAAAAGATATAAAAATATATGATGAAAAAAAATTATCTGAATTTAATTCATTTATAGAATTAATAAAGAAAATAAGAGTTGAATTAGGAGACAAAAAAAACTTTTTTAAAACTTTAATAATTTTATCTTCTAAAAAAATTAAATGGATTGACTCAAATATTTTTTTAATTAATTCAATTTTTAATTTTAATGATATTAAATATCAAGAAAATCATGATAATAACAAACAAAATATCATAGTAGTCTCAGGTATAAAATTTATATTAGAGTCTGATAGTAATGACAACTCTGATAGTAAATCTTTAGATAAAAAAATTAAATTTTATAGAAATGAAATAAAATTTTTCTCTACTAAACTTAATAATAAGAATTTTATGGAAAAAGCACCAATTGAAATTATTAAAGAACAAAAACGCAAGTTAAATGAAGCTGAAAAGAATCTAAAGTTACTTTTGCAAAAATAATGTATAAAATTAGATTTAAAGATATTATGCTAATTTCAAATAAGAGAACTATCACCTCAAAAAAAATTATTTTTTTTTTTTACGGACTTGGATGTAGTTCTAATGATTTTCATTTTTTATTTAAAAATAAATGTTTTAAAAAACAATTGCTTATCGCAGAATTACCGGGTCACAATAATTTAAGATATATAGATAAAAATTTAAATTCGTACTCAAGAAAAATTTATCTTTTTTTTAAAAAAAATAAAATTGAAGAAGTTACTTTTTTTGCTCATTCATTGGGAGGTATAATTCCAATTATTTTAGCTAAGAATTTTTTAAAAAGATCAATTTTTATAAAAAATTTTATTAATTACGAAGGCAACTTATCAAGATATGATACTGAGACACTAACAAAAAAAACAATTTCATTTGGAAAAGAAAACTTTATACTTGAGAAGTTCGACAAATTAGTCGATAAATGCGAAACATCTAACAAATCATTTTTAAATCATTGGTCAAAATCTTTAAAAAAAACATCTAAAGAAGCCTTTTATCAATTATCTAAGGAATGTGTCGAATTAAGTGAAACTAATGAATTGTTAAATTTCTTTAGAGTTTTTTTTAAGAAAAAAGTATATTTAAATGGTGAATATAGTGATAACAAAAATGATATTTATTTACATGGAATATACCGTTTAAAAATTAAAGCCTCCGGTCATTTTTCATTTTTTGAAAATAAGTTAGAATTTAATAGAATATTTAATAAATTGATATTGAACAGAATTTAAATGAAAAAAATTAATAAGGATCTTTTACCAAGTAGACATGTTTCAGTCGGTCCTAAAAGTTCCCCGCATAGATCGTACTATTATGCGATGGGTATGACTGAAAAAGAAATTTATCAACCATTTGTTGGAGTGGCAACATGTTGGAATGAATCAGCTCCATGCAATATTTCTCTTTCGAGACAAGCGCAATCGACAAAAAAAGGGGTGAATGATAATTGTGGTACACCTAGGGAATTTACTACCATTACTGTTACAGATGGAATAGCTATGGGGCATGAAGGTATGAAATCTTCTCTTGTTTCTAGAGAAATAATCGCTGACTCTATTGAAGTTTCTATGCGAGGACATTGCTATGATGGTTTGGTTGGTATAGCTGGCTGTGATAAATCTTTGCCTGGAATAATGATGGCGATGCTTAGACTAAATGTACCTTCTGTTTTTCTTTATGGGGGTTCTATTCTTCCCGGAAAGTATAAGAATAAGCAAGTTACTGTACAAGATGTATTTGAGGCTGTTGGGAAATATGATTCTAAGCAAATTTCAGAAAAAGAACTCTGTGATTTAGAAAAAGTAGCTTGCCCATCAGCAGGTTCTTGTGGAGGCCAATTTACAGCTAATACTATGGCTTGTGTGGCAGAAGCAATAGGGCTTGCTTTACCAGGTTCATCTTCTACTCCAGCGCCTTTTGAATCTAGAGATAAGTATGCATATGAATCTGGAAAAAAAGTTATGGATCTAATAAATATGCAACTAAAACCTAGAGATATCGTGAATAAGGAATCTTTGATTAATGCAGCAAGAATAGTTGCATGCTCTGGAGGGTCAACAAATGCTGCCTTACATTTACCAGCTTTGGCCAATGAAATAGGAATTGATTTCGATATTCTTGATGTTGCTAAAATTTTCAAGGAAACACCGTATATTGCAGATTTAAAGCCAGGAGGAAAATATTTAGCAAAAGACCTTCATGATATTGGAGGCGTTCCAATTATTATGAAAACACTTTTAGATGGAGGTTTTCTAAATGGAGACTGTCTTACTGTTACTGGAAAATCACTATCTGAAAATTTAAAATTTGTAAAAGTTGATTTCGAATCTCAGAAGATAATTTATCCAACTCACAATCCAATATCTCCCACAGGAGGTGTTGTTGGTTTAAAGGGAAATCTTGCTCCCGATGGTGCTATTGTAAAAGTAGCAGGATTAAATTCAAAATTATTCAAGGGGACTGCTCGATGTTTTGATTGTGAAGAGGATGCTTTTAATGCAGTAAGTAATAAAGAATATAATTCTGGTGATGTAATTGTGATAAGGTATGAGGGTCCCAAAGGTGGTCCCGGTATGAGAGAGATGCTCGCTACGACTGCTGCAATTTATGGTCAAGGTATGGGAGAAAAAGTAGCACTTATAACTGATGGAAGATTTTCAGGAGCTACAAGAGGGCTGTGTGTAGGTCATATAAGTCCAGAAGCAATGTCGCAAGGTCCAATAGCTTTAATTGAAAATGGAGACGAAATTGTAATTGATGCAGAGAATGGTAAAATAGAATTAAAAGTCGAAAATCAAATTTTAAGTAAAAGAAAAAGATCTTTGGAAAAAAGAGAAAATAATTTTGGATCAGGAGCACTCTGGAAATTTTCTCAAACAGTTGGATCAGCAAGATTTGGAGCAGTTACACATCCTGGAGCTAAAGATGAGAAAAAGATCTATTCAGATATTTAAATCTATCCAAATTGGTATGTGATCAGATGGTCTTTCCATCCCTCTAAATTCGTTTTCAAAGTAAATGTTTTTTACATAACTAAGGTATTTAGGTGTTATTAGGAAATGATCAATTAAAAGACCATCATTTCTCTCCCAACATGCTTTTTGATAATCCCAATATGAAAATTTCTCTCCTGGTTTATTAAATATTCTTGTTATATTTGTTAACCCTGAGGAAAGAATTTCTCTAAACTTTTCTCTAGTTTTTATATTTCCAAGTGCATCATTTTCCCAACCATTAAATTTAGTAACGTCTTTTTCATTTTCTAAAACGTTAAAATCACCTGCAACAATTAGATTTTCCATATTATTTATTGAATTTTTGGTAATTTTCTTTATCTCAGTCATCCAATCTAATTTAAATTTAAACTTTTCTGTATTTTCAATTGGATTTCCATTAGGCGTATAAACATTTAAGACTTTCAAATTTAATTCTCTAATAAAAATAAAATTTATTCTAGATTCTAAATTTAATATTTCAGAAGATATTTTTATTTCTTCAAAACTTAAATTTTTATTTATTAGAACGGCAACTCCGTACTTTCCCTTTTGTCCATTTATAACTGCACTATAATTAAGTTCTGAAAAAAAATTTGGAAAGTCTTCATTAATACACTTAATTTCCTGTAAAAGCAGGATATCTGGCTTAATTTTATTAATAAATTTTTTTAATAATTCTTCTCTTATTCTAACAGAATTGATATTCCATGAGGCAATTATAGCCATTTACTAGACTGAAAAAGATGTTCCGCATCCGCATGTAGATGAAGCATTTGGATTTGATACTTTAAAATATGAACCAATTAAGTCATTTACAAAATCAAGTTGGGATCCTTTTAGAAAACCAAGTGATGTAGGATCAATCAAAATTTGAACTTCATTAAATTTAAATATTTTGTCTTCTTTATTTATTTTTTTGTCAAAATCAAATTTATAAGAAAAACCCTGACAACCTCCACCATCAACAGAAATCCTGAAATACTTTTGATTTTCTTTTTTTGAGATTTGCTTTATTCTCTCTATGGCACTATTAGATACATCAAACATTATGAAATTACTTTATTTCTTTTAATAATATAGTTAAATAGATTATGGTGCAATATTCAAAATTTTCAACTAATTATAAACTTACCAAGGGAAGAGTTTATAAGGAAGATAGTGATCTGAACAGAACATGTTTTATGAGAGACAGGGACAGGATTATACATTCGTCTGCATTCAGAAGATTAAAATATAAAACTCAAGTTTTTGTTCATCATGAACAAGATTATTATAGAACAAGATTATCTCATAGTCTCGAAGTGTCACAGTTATCTAGATCAATATCTAAAGTTTTTGAGGTTAATGATGATCTGGCAGAATCAATATCATTAAGCCATGATCTTGGTCACACTCCGTTTGGTCATGCAGGAGAAGATGTATTAAATCAAAAAATGAAAGGGAAAGGTGGATTTAATCATAATTTTCAGGCTTTAAAAATTTTAACAGTACTTGAAAAGAAATATATGGAATTTAACGGCCTTAACCTTACTTTTGAAACTTTAGATGGTATTCTAAAACATAACGGTCCAATTGATGAAGATATACCTGATTATATTGAACAATTTATGAATTTTTTTAATGGAAATATGAAATTTCAGGGATCTTTTGAGTCACAAATAGCAGCAGTATGCGATGATATAGCTTACAATAATAATGACATTGATGATGGATTATATGCCGGACTATTTGATATTGAAGAACTAGAAGAGTTAGAACTTATAAAAGAGGCTTATGGAAAAATCAAATCTGATAAATTAAAAAACCCTGAAAGGTTTAAATATGAATTGATTAGAAAATTGATAAACTTGATGGTAGATGATCTAATAAAAAATACAAAGACAAATCTAAAAAAAATGAATATCAAAAATGCAAAGGATATTCTAGAGAATAAAGAAACTTTGGTTGTATTTAGTGAAGAAATGTTAAATAAAGAAAAAAAACTTAAGATTTTTTTAAAAAATAAAATGTACAATCATCCAAAAGTAAAAACAATGAATTTTAAAGCCAAAAAAATTATTTCCGATTTGTTTGATTTATTTATTGATGAGCCATATTTACTTCCTGTGAGTTGGAGAAATTTTGATTGTGAAAAAGATAAATTTGTTAACGTTACAGATTATATATCTGGAATGACTGATAATTATGCGATTAATATTCATAAAAAATATTTTGATTTATATAGTTTTTAATGCTTTATCATGATCTTTTAAAAGAAAATTTAATTGAATTCTTGAGTTCAGAGTTCGGTGACCAAAAATCAAAAGAAATTAATTCTAGAAAGTTATTTAGTATTGAAATGCCTATCAATCCAAAGTTTGGTGATGTTTCAACGAATATTGCTATGATTTTTTCAAAGGATCTTAAAACAACTCCACAGAAATTAGCAGAAAAAATTTGTAAGAAATTACAAAGTGAGAATTATATTGAAAAACTTGATGTTGTGGGTCCGGGATTTATTAATATTTTTTTTAAAGATTCTTTTTGGTCTGATCAGTTAAAGACATTGATAGAAGATTTAGAAAATTATAATTATAATTTTAAAAAAAAAAAAATTTGTATTGAATTTGTCTCAGCTAATCCTACAGGATTAATGCATATTGGACATGCAAGAGGAGCGGTTCTGGGAGATACTATTGCATCGATATTAGAAGAAGTTGGTCATGACGTAACTAGAGAATATTATATTAATGATGCAGGAGAGCAGATAAAAAAACTAATCAAAACGATAAATTTTCATGAAGAAAATAAAAATAAAAAAACAATTAAATTTGAAGATGACTTATATCCAGGTGATTATCTAAAAAAAATTTCAAAAATGGTTTTTGCAAAAAATTTAGATTCGAATGATAATTATTCTTTTGAGAACGGAGTGTTGGAGTTGATAATGGATGATATACGGAAAGATTTAGAAGAAATAAAAGTCGAACACCATTTTTTTGTTTCAGAAAAAACAATTTCTACAAAAGAAAATGTCGATAAACTAAAGAATAAACTCGAAAATAAAAATCTTTCATACACAGGTTATCAAGAGAAACCAAAGTCTATTGATGATAAAAGCTGGGTAAGGAAAGAACAATTACTATTTAAATCCAAAAAATTTGGTGATGATATGGATAGAGCTCTTTTAAAACCTAATGGTGAGCTCACTTATTTTATGTCAGATATTATCTATCATCAAAATAAAATTGATAGAAATTTCGACTCTTTAATTAATATTTGGGGTATTGATCATTCTGGTTATGTAAAAAGACTTAAAAATGTAATTGATGAATTAAACAAAGATAAAAAGTATAATTTTGAGGTTAAACTTACCTCGTTAGTAAATCTTCTTGAAGGAAAAAAAGTTTTAAAAATGTCGAAAAGATCAGGGAATTTTGTAACTCTTCGTGACGTAATTGATAAAGTTGGCCCTGATGCTCTTCGATTCATGATGATTTCAAGAAATGCAGATAAAAAAATTGATTTTGATTTTGATATTGTAAAGTCCAAAACTAAGGATAATCCTGTTTTTTACGTTCAGTATGCATATGCGAGATGTATGTCGTTGTTTAAGATATTTAATAAAACTTTTGATATTGATTTTTTGAATTTAGAAATTCATAAAAAAAATCTCTCAAATTTAAATTTGCTAGAAGAAAAAATCATAATCAAAAAATTGTGTAATTTCTTTAATATTGTTACCGCCTCAGCAAATAATTATGAACCACATAGAATGACTAATTATTTGTATGATTTGGCTAAAGACTTCCATGCCTATTGGGGACTTGGGAAGATTAAAAAATCCAATAAAATTATTCTTGAAGACAACTACCAAATATCAGAAGAAAGAATGACTCTTATTCTTGCTATAAGTTTAATTATAAAAAAAGGAATGAATTTGATTAAAATAAATTGTCCGGAAAGTATGTGAAAATGGATTTTAAATTTAAGTTTTTTGCGTTATTTTTTTCTTATAGTTTATTCATAGTAGTTATTATAATTTCCTTAAATGCTGTAGTTCCTGAAGATGAGTTACCTGTCCTTGAACAAAAAAAAGAGATGATTAAAAAAGTGGATAATAATTTTTCAAGAAACAGAAATTCAGTTTATGACATTCTTGAAGATAATAATTATCACCCTAAAAATAAAAGCAAAATAGAAGAAAAAAACAAAAATAAAAAAACTAATGATAAATTATTCAGGTTGCAATTTGCATCTTTTAAGGAAAAACAAAAAAGCCTTGAAATTTCAAAAGAACTCAAAGAGAAATTAATAAAAGATACTATTAAAATTAATATGATTGTTAAAAAAGTTAATTTAAAAAATAATCAAATTTTTTTTAGAGTTTTGTCAGAGAATTATTATTCTTATAATGAAGCTAATGATTTTTGTAAAAAGTTAGAGGATATCAAAGTAAGGTGTATAATAATCAAGGATGAATTATGAATTCACCTGATGGAGTAATTTTATCATGCACTGGATGCAAATTAAATAAAAATGAAACATTGTTTTTTAAAAAAATTAATCCGTTGGGATTCATTTTGTTTAAAAGAAATTTTAAAGATAAGAAACAAATTATTGATTTAATAAAGCACCTAAAGGATTTAACTCTAAACTCTAATCTTTTGATTTTCATTGATCAAGAGGGTGGTAAAGTGCAAAGATTAAATAATCATGAATTTACAGAATTTCCCCCTCAAAAAAGATTTGGACAAATTTATAAGAAAGATAAGAAATTAGCTCTTAATTTAACTTATAAATCTGCATATTTAATGGGTTTTGAATTAAAAGAAGTTGGGGTTGATGTTGATTTTTCACCTGTATGTGACCTTTTATTTAAATATACTAATGAAGTTATAGGTAATAGATCTTTTGGTTCCGATCCAGAAATGGTTCTGCAATTATGTGAACAGTTTTGCATGGGTTTAGAAGATTCCGGAATTGTTTCTGTGCCAAAACATTTCCCCGGACATGGCAGGTCGATTCATGATACTCATTTAAATAAATCAATTGTTAACACTGAACTTAGTGAATTGATAAAAACGGATTTTATTCCGTTTAATATTTTAAAAAAAAGTTTAATTGTAATGCTAGCTCATATTACTTACACAGCGATTGATAAAAATGTTGCGACTTATTCAAGAAAAATTATAGAGATTTTTTTAAGAAAAAAGTTTCATTTTAAAGGATTAGTTCTTTCAGATGACATTTCGATGAAGGGTATTAGTGGAAGTTTAATAGAAAAGGTAGAAAATTCTTATAATGCAGGTTGTGATGTTATTTTGTATTGTAGTGGAACGCTTGAAGAAATTAAAGAAATATATCCACATGTTAGACAAATAAAAAAAAATACATTCAATTTCTTTTCAAAAGGAATAACAAAGTTGAAGTTAAAAAAAAAAAATTTTCGCAAATATAAATCTGATCTGATAAATTATGGTTTAATAAAATAAAAACTAATGCAACTTAATTTAAATATTAGCGGATTTGAAGGTCCTTTGGATTTACTTCTAGATTTATCAAGAAAACAAAAAGTAGATATAAAAAAAATCTCGATACTTGAATTAGCAGATCAGTATTTAAAATTTGTTGATAATAATGTTGAAAATTTGAAATTGTCTGCAGATTATCTTGTGATGGCCTCATTTCTAGCATTCTTAAAGTCAAAGCTTTTGATTCCAGATGAAAAGGAAGAAGTTGAAGAAATTCAAGAAGATTTAACAAAAAGGTTGATTCATTATAATGCAATAAAAAAACTTTCAATGGAAATTAGCAGGTTGCCAAAAGATGGCGAAAGTTTTTTTAATATTAGAATTAAAAATGAGTTTATAATTAGTAATAAAATTGTTCCAAAAATTTCCTTACAAGACCTTATCTTAAAATATTCTGAGATTTTTAAAAAAAAAAATTCAATTAAAATGCTGGCAGAGGAGAATGATTTGTTCAACTTGGAGGATGGGATAAAATGGTTAGAAATTATTTATAAAATTAAAGATAAAAATTGGTTGAGCTTATTTAATTATTTACCTAAAAATATTTACAATGTTAGAAAACAAAGGTCGGCAATAATATCATTGCTCCAGGCATCTTTGAGTAAGGTCAATGAAGGAGAAATTCTAATGAATCAGAAAGATCACTTTCAAAAAATTATGATTAAGGTCAAATAATGAATGAAAAAGAAGCAAAATGTTTTATTGAGTCCCTAATCTTTTCGGCAGAAGAACCTTTAACAAAAGATAGCATGAAAAAAATATTGATTAATTACGGAGAGTTTGATTTAACTAAAATTTTAGAAGACTTAAAAAAAGATTATAGTGATCGTGGAGTAATATTAGTTGAGTTAGAAAATAGATATTTCTTTAGAACATCAACAAAACTTTACAACTTCTTGAGTATTGAAACAAAAAAAACAAGGAATCTTTCTAATGCTGCAATGGAAACTCTTGCGATAATTTCTTACCACCAACCAGTAACAAGAGCTGAAATTGAGAAAATAAGAGGTAAACCTGTTTTTAGAGGAACTTTAGATTCATTATTAGAATTAAAATGGATTAAACCATCTGGTAGAAGAGAAACACCTGGTAGACCAGTAACATGGATTACTGATCTGGAGTTTTTGAGGCACTTTGGTCTTAAATCAATTAAAGATTTGCCAAAAGTTGATGAATTAGAATCAATAATCTTGTAATATAAGTTAGATTAGGAGTATATATGTTTGGTTTAGGTCATTGGGAAATAATCTTAATTCTAGTAATTGTTTTGATTTTTTTTGGTGCTGGGAAATTACCCAAAGTAGCTGGAGAAATCGCAAAAGGGATTAAATCTTTTAGACAAGGTTTAAAAGATGATAAAAACGATAAACGATAAACAATAAAGCATGTTTAATATTGGTTTAATTGAGTTTCTACTCATCTTTTTTTTTGTTGTTCTATTAGTTAGGCCTGAAGATATTCCAAAAGTTGCAAAGAATACTGGTTTGTTTTACAGAAAAATCAGTAGATATTTTTTTAATTTAAGATATGAGTTATCTCAATTATCTGATTATAGATCAGGATCGACAAAAAAAATAAAAAAAAAGAAATTAAATGAAATACCTAAGCCACTTAAAAGAATTAAGAAATAGATTACTTTATTGTTTCTTTTTTTTGATAGCTTCATTTATTTTTTTTTTTTATCATGCCTCCACCTTAGGAGAATTCTTATCTCAGCCATTGTTTAGACTTTTAGATGATTTTGAAGACAGAAGAATGATTTTTACTGGTTTACCTGAGGTTTTTTTATCAAATCTAAAAATTTCTTTATTTGCCTCATTTTTAATAACCTTTCCTTTTTTAATTATCCAAGCGGTTTTATTTGTTTCACCTGCTATGTATAAAAAAGAGAAAAGATTATTTTACCCTATTTTTTTTTTAATTCCCGTCCTTTTTTTTCTTGGTGTAATGTTTGCTTATTTTTTGCTTATTCCTTTAATCTGGGAATTCTTTATCTCATTTGAAAATTTTTTTAATTCAGGATTAAATTTGGAACTTGAGTCAAGATATTCAGAATATATGAGGTTAATTATGTTTTTACTTTTAGCAAGTGGGATTTCATTCGAATTTCCGATATTATTAATTATATTAACAAAATTCAAAATTTTAAATGTTAAAATGTTAAAAAGAAACAGAAAGTATTTCTTTATAGGTATTATGATTTTTTCAGCAATTTTCACACCCCCTGATATAATTTCACAGTTAGGCATTGCTATTCCTTTGATAATCTTTTATGAATTTTCAATAGTATTTATCAAATTCTTTTTTAAAAAGTAACATTGTGCATGATATAAAGTTTATAAAAAAAAATCCAAAAATCTTTGATGATTCACTTAAAAAAAGGAATCTTAAGCCATGTAGTGAAAAAATAATAAGTATGCATGATCAATATTTAGAATATTTGAATGAAAAACAAAATTTACAGGAAAATAAGAACTCTTTGTCTAAAGAATTTTCAAATCAAAAAACAGATATTGAAAAGATCAAGTTACAGGTTCAAGATATAAAAAAAAAAATAGAAAAATTGAGCGTTTTAGCCGATGATAAAATTAAAGAATTAAATAATATCTTATTAAATATTCCTAATATTTTGTCCGATGAAACACCAATCGGAAAAACAGAAGATGATAATGTAATAATTAAAGAGTCTAAAAAGATTAATACTTTTGATTTTGAACCAAGAAATCATCTTGAGATTGCAGATAGATTTAATCTAATAGATTATGATTCTGCTGCTAAAATATCAGGAAGTAGGTTTTCTATATTAAAGAATGATCTTGCCATTTTACATAGAGCTTTAATTAATTTTATGTTAGACAACAATACTTTAGATTTCGATTATAAAGAATGCATTGTACCAGAATTAGTTAAACCTTCTTCATTAGAAGGCACTGGTCAACTTCCAAAATTTAATGAGGATCTTTTCCAAACAAATTTCAATGATTTATATTTGATACCCACATCTGAAGTTTCCTTAACTAATTTGCATAGAGAATCAATAATTAATAGGAAAAAATTACCAATAAAATATACAACTTTTTCAAATTGTTTTAGAGCTGAGGCAGGAGCATCAGGAAAAGATACAAAAGGGCTTATGCGTGAGCATCAATTTGGAAAAGTTGAATTAGTTACAATTTCTGAGCCAAAAGAATCCAGAAACGAATTAGATAGAATGATATCATGTGTTGAAAGTTTAATCTCAAAATTAAACTTACCTTATAGGATAGTTAAATTGTGTTCAGCTGATATAGGTTTTTCATCTTCTATTACATTTGATTTCGAGATATGGATGCCCGGTCAAAATAAATTTAGAGAAGTATCAAGTTGTTCAAATTGTACAGATTTTCAGTCTCGTAGAATGAAAACACGTTTAAAAGATTTTGAAACTGGTGATATTTATTTTCCTCATACACTTAATGGTTCATCGCTAGCAGTTGGTAGATTGCTGATTGCAATTCTTGAAAACTATCAAAATGAAGATTTTTCGGTGGATATTCCGAATGTTTTAGCAAAATATACAAACGGACTTAAAAAAATTTCTGATAATGATAAAAAAATCTGAAATTAAAAAAAAAATAAATTTAATTTTAGAACTCCAAAAAAATGGAATTAAAGATCCTAAAGTTTTAAAGGTTATTGAAGAAGTAGATAGGAATTTATTTGTTGAAGAAGATCTTAAAAAAAAGTCTTATGATAATATTGCATTGCCAATTACTTGTGGGCAAACCATTTCTCAGCCTCTTGTAGTAGCATTAATGACTCAATTTTTAGATATAGAAAAAAATATGAGAGTTTTGGAAATTGGAACTGGTAGTGGTTATCAGACATTTATTCTTTCAAAACTTGCAAGATTTGTTTATTCAATTGAAAGATATAAATCTTTATCTTTAAAAGCTCAAAATCTCTTTAAAAGCTTGAGTGTTTCAAATATTTTTACAAGACATGCTGATGGTGGAATGGGTTGGAAAGAGCAAGCACCATTCGATAGAATAATAGTAACGGCTTCAGCATTAGATATTCCTGGCGAATTATTAGATCAGCTCTCAGAAAATGGGAAAATGATTGTTCCAATAGGAGATCAGTATAATGATCAAAAATTAAAAAAAATTGAAAAAAAAAATAAAAAAATAGAAATTGTAGACCTTGGTAATGTTAGATTTGTTCCACTTCTTGAAGGCAAAGAGGAAAAATGATTCATTTGTTTCTATTTTTTTTAATTTTATCAAGCTGCGAGAGCTTAATTTATGATGATTACAAGATAATAGATTTTAAGAAATCAAAAACTAGCGACTATAAAAAAAGAATTATTAATCAGAATTATTTAGTAGAAAAGGGTGACAATCTATACTCTATATCTAGGAAATTTAGAATACCGATTCAAGATTTGATAAAGGCAAATAATATTTTAGAACCCTTTAAGATTTATCCTAACCAAAAAATTTTTATCCCAACCAATCAAATGCATAAAATACAAAAGGGCGATACCTTATATTCAATATCCAGAAGATTTGGAACTAACGTTTTTCTTTTATCTAAGTTAAATAATATTTCAAATGTTAATAGTATTAGAGTTGGTCAAAATATAATTATACCGGCCCAAAGCAATGACAAAGTCTCTAAAAATAAAACTTTGACTAAAAAAGATTTAATAAATAAATCAAATTTAAGTAAAAAAAAAATTAAAATTAAAGAAATATCCAAAAAAGATTTAAAGACAAAATTTATTTGGCCCGTAAAAGGAGAGTTGATTTCAAAATATGGTAAAACTAAAGAAGGTTTTTACAATGATGGAATAAACATAAATTCCAGAAAAGGAACTAAAGTCATCTCCTCAGAAGATGGAAGAGTAATATATAGTGGAAATGAGATTCCCGGCTATGGAAATCTTATTTTGATAAAGCATAAAAAGAATTGGATAACTGCTTATGCACATCTAAACGATGTCTATATTGAAAAAGGTAAAACTGTTAAAAAAGGAGAAAAAATTGGTTCTGTTGGAAAAACAGGAAATGTTGGAATTCCGCAACTACATTTTGAAATTAGGAAAGGTAAGGAGGCAGTTGATCCTTTAAGATTTTTATAATTAACTATTTTTAATTTTTATTATATTTGCAAACTGATAAGCAGTTCTTCCAGAAAAACTTCCTTTATTAATTGACCATTCTAAAGCATGTTTTTCATCTTTATTTGAAAAGTTTAATGATAATTTCTTATAATAAAATTTTACCATCCTTAAATATTGCTCTTTGTTTGAATCAAAAAATCCAACCCAGCAACCAAATCTATCCGACAATGAAAGTAAATTTTGGGATATTTCTTTCTCCTCTATATCATTTAGATCTGGACTATTTCCCCTATGTGATAAATGTCTTAGATTGGAAGTCACATAATATCTTACATTTTTAATATTGCTTAACAAACTTCCTTCAACTAAGCTCTTAAATAACCTGAAGTCATTTTCATTTTTTCTAAATGATATATCGTCAATAAATATTATAAATTTTGTTCTAATTTGACTGAGTTCATAAATTATCTCTGCCAAACTCCCTACATCATTATTTAAAACTTCAATTAACTTTAATTTATTATTTGTATTTTTATTTACATGGCTTACTACTGATTTTACCAATGTTGACTTTCCCATCCCTTTAGATCCCCAAAGAAGAATGTTGCTAGAAGGTTTGTTTTCAATAAATGAAAGCGTATTATCAACTACTACTTTTTTTTGTTCAGAGATTTCTGTAAGATCGTCTATTTCAAAGTATGGATTGTTATTTATTGGAACTAATTTGTTTTTCTTTTTTAGAAAAATGAAGAAATTAGCATCATCAATTATTTTTTTTGATTCTATTATACTTTCCATTTCTAAAAATTTTTATTTAAATTCTTATTTTATACTTGTATTTATAAAGATTTTATATATTGATTTCATTGTATATAAATGTAAACAATTATTTGAGAGATATTATGATAAATCCTGTATTCGCACAAGCAGCAGCAGCACAACAGCCTTCAATGATAGCATCATTTATTCCTTTAATTCTTATTTTTCTTATTTTTTATTTTCTTTTGATTCGTCCGCAGCAAAAAAAGCAGAAAGAACATAAAATTCTATTAGATTCAATAAAACGAGGAGATGAAATATTATCCAGTGGTGGTATTATTGGTAAAGTCTTGAAAACTGATAATGAAAAACTAACTGTAGAAATATCTAAAGGTGTTAATGTAACAATCATAAGGTCTACAGTTGCAGATGTTGTTAAAAAAAGCTAAATAGCATGCTTAAGATTAGTAAATGGAATATTACTTTTGTATTATTGATACTATTTGTAGCGATCTATTATATAATACCCAATTTATATGGCAAAAGTGAGGTTACAGCTTTACCTAATTTTTTTTCTAAAAAACAAGTAAATTTAGGATTAGACCTCCAAGGTGGTTCTCACTTATTACTTGAAGTGGATACAAAATCTGTTTTAAAAGAAAAATCTGATGATCTAGTGGATGATATAAGAAAATCGTTGAGAAAATCAAAAATTAAGTATTCAAATTTAGGCTCAAAAATTACTGGAGCAGTTGTCAACATTTCTGATAAAGATTCAATTGAGCTGGCTAAACAAAAAATTTCAGAGAATATTGACAAGGGTATTTTAATAAAAGTAGCTGAAAATAAATTAAACCTTAATTTTTCGGAACAATACATAATTGATTCAAGGGAAAAAACAGTAGAACAATCCATTGAAGTTGTTAGAAAAAGAGTTGATGAGTCAGGCACTAAGGAACCAACAATACAAAAGCAAGGAGAAGAAAGAATTGTTGTTCAATTGCCTGGAATTAAAGACCCTGAGAGAGTTAAAGCATTAATTGGGAGAACAGCAAAATTAAATTTTCATATGTTAGATCCAACAACCATTGAGTTGGCAGAGCAAAGAGGAAAACTACCTCCTGGAACTTTTAAAGCATTTAATGCTGATCCGACTGGTTACGAAAAACAATTTGTTGTTAAGAAAAGAGTTTTATTGACTGGTGAAAGATTAAAAAATGCTGCCGCGACTGTTGATGCACAATCTGGTAGGTATGTTGTTGCTTTTGAATTTGATAATAAAGGTGCTAAAAAATTTGCAAAAATTACTACGGATAACACTTATCAGAGGTTAGCAATACTTCTTGATAATAAAGTTATTAGTGCTCCACAAATAAGAGAACCTATCACAGGTGGGCAAGGAAACATAAGTGGAAATTTTTCTCCAGAAACTGCAAACGATTTAGCAGTTTTACTTAGGGCAGGTTCTTTGCCTGCTCCTATTAAAGTTTTGGAAGAAAGAACGGTTGGTCCAAGTTTAGGAATTGATTCAATAGAAGCAGGAAAAAGAGCACTTGTCATAAGTTTTATTTTGGTAATAGTTTTTATGGTTCTAAGATATAAGGCTTTTGGTCTTGTGGCTGATTTTGCAATTATTTTTAATATAATTTTATTAGTATCAATGTTAAGTGCTATTGAAGCAACACTTACAATGCCAGGAATAGCTGGAATCGTTTTAACAGTAGGTATGGCTGTTGATGCAAACGTTTTAGTTTTTGAAAGAATAAAAGAAGAAATAAGATCAGGTCGATCAATTATTAATGCCATTGATCTAGGTTATAAATTTGCTATCAAAACCATTTTAGATGCTAATTTTACTACATTGATAGCAGCATTATTACTTTATAATTATGGTTCTGGTCCTATCAAAGGATTTGCAGTTACATTAAGTATAGGAATCTTAACTTCAATGTTTACAGCTTTAATACTTACCAAACTAATTGTTAGTTTCTGGGTTTTGAAACTTAAACCTAATAAACTTTATATTTAAAAAAAAAATGAATTTTAATATAAACTTTTTTAAATACAGATATTTTGCCTTTTTGTTTTCAACGATACTAATTGTAATTTCTTTTTCTTTGTTTTTTATAAATAAATTGAATCTTGGTATTGATTTTAAAGGTGGAATAATGGTAGAGGCAAAATTCTCACAGGTTCCTGATCTCTCTGATCTCAGATCCAAAATAGACAGACTGCAAATAGGAAATTCTGAGATACAAGAATTTGGAGATCCTAATACAGTTTTATTCAGACTTGAGAAGATTGATGAAAATAATCTCACTCAAGAAAAAGTTATAGAAAAACTTAAAAATGAATTAGATAAGGACACTGATTATAGAAGGGTGGAGTTTGTTGGACCAAAGGTTGGGAATGAGTTGAAAGTAATTGCTTTTAAAGCTGTTTTATTTTCTCTTTTAGCAATGTTTGCTTATATATGGTTTAGGTTCTCAGGATGGCAATTTGGTCTTGGTGCTTTAGTAGCTTTATTTCATGATGTAATATCAACAATTGGATTTTTTTCTATAAGCCAAATAGAATTTAATTTAGCATCAATTGCAGCTATTCTAACAATCGCCGGTTACTCAATTAATGATACGGTGGTTGTATTTGATAGAATAAGAGAAAATCTTGTTAAATCTGAAAAGGAATTGAGAGATTTACTAAATTTGTCAATTAATCAGACATTGTCGAGAACAATGATGACCTCTTTAACTACTCTGTTAGCTTTGCTTGCATTATTTGTATTTGGAGGAGAGGTTGTAAAAGGATTTGTATCTGCAATGATGTGGGGAGTAGTTATTGGGACTTATTCTTCAATTTTCATCGCATCACCATTGATCATACTATTTGGGTTTAAAAATTTAAGAAATAAATCAAATTAATAGTTTAATCGATTTTTTAGATACAGATAGAAAAGCTTCTCCAATAATATCAGATTTATTGACAGGTCCAATCTCAAATGTTGAAAGACTTTGTCTTTGATGACCCTTAAACCAACAAAGATTCTGTGAATCAATTCTTACAAGCTGTTTTATGAGTCTGCCATATTTTTTATGCTTAAAAACAAAAATTTTTTTGGCAGTGGATTTAAAGTCAGTTTTTTTAGCAACCACATAAGATCCATTGGAGAGAATAGGGTGCATACTAAAACCTTCAACTTTGAATATTGAGATATTAAAAAACATTTATTTTTTTAGATCTGGATAAACCAACTCCTGTTCTGGAGGATATGGACTAATAGATTTATAGGTTTTTATACCTTTTGAATCCCAAAAAATCTCAGCAAATCTATTAATTTTTTCCAGAAGTTCAATTGTCACTGACTTATTAATTTCTTGTTTTGCTTTAGATGATAACAGCATAATTGAATGAGTGAGTTCGTGAATCTCCGGATATTTCTCAATTTGTGGTTGTTTAATATAATCACCCCAGATGACTCTTATCTCATCTTTAACTTTATGACCATGTTCTTCTTTTTGGGCAATAAGTCTTGAAAGCTTGGCGTGATCAGATAGAGTCATTTCTTTTTCATTGATTTCTTCAATCAGATCAACCAATCTTATCATTGTAAGTACAGCAAGCTGGGCTGTAATAGGGTCGTAAATCTTACAAGGTATATCGCAGTGTGCAGATACTTTTTTAAAGTTTTTAAGCTTATCAAGCAATTTAATAGCTTTGTAAATCATTTTTTTTCCTTTGAATAATTTGTATGTATTAATTTAATTAAAAAAAAATTTATAATAAAGTAAAATATATTATTAATATTACTTTTTTTTAATAAATTTCAATATTTGTATGTTAATTAAAAATTCTAATTTATTTTATATTAGGGAACTTCAAAAGAAATTTTATTTTCAGAATAATAGAATATTATTAGCGTTATTTTTATTGGAAAAATTTCTATTTGAAAATTTTAATTTAAAAGAAGAAATTCCAATATCTAACCTTAAACAAAAATGGATATATGAAAAAATTAAGATGGACGATTATTCAAATGAAACAATTAGATTCCTAAAAGTAATTAAGGAAAAAAAAATAAAAAAAGAGTTTTTGCTTCTTATTGAAGCTTTTAGTGATATTTCTTTTGATAAAGATTATAAGATTTTGAACAAATCTTTTAAAAATTTTAACAAAATATTCAATCAAATTATTCAATGTGAAATAGATATGAATTTTAAAACTTTTGATATATTTCAATTCATTTATTTAGCATACTTAAAAAGAATAAGAGTTGAAGAGGGGATAAAACAAAAAATTAATTTTAATGATAAATCTATTGATTTTTTTGAAATAGTGTTCTTAGATATTTACTGCAACAATAATAATCACAAAGTATCAAAGATTTTTTATCTTTTTAAACTTCTAAAGAAATTCTTTTATAAATGAAATACCATTTTATTATTTTTTTTCTTTCAATAATTATTTTAAATATAAACCTATATTTAGCAATTAATGTTGATACTTTATTTTTTTATTCCTTGATGAGTTTTTTCTTTTTGATTTTATACTTTATAATTATATGGTTGATAAAGATGAAGGCAAGAGATCCATTGGAAGAGAAAACAAAAAAGAAAAGTGATTATCAATTAAATGAAAGTGCTGAAGATCACCCAATTATTCAATCTGCAAGAAAAAGATTAGGGAAATAATTAATTTTTAAGAAATTGATTTAAACATTTTGCAGTATCGTTATTTTTATTTAAAAGGAGTGATTCAACCGGACCTTCAAATAATACATACCCACCTTTTTCTCCACCCTCTGGACCTAGATCTATTATCCAATCTGAAGTTTTTATGACATCTAAATTGTGCTCGATAACAATTACTGTATTACCATCGATAACAAATTTATGAAGAATCTCTAAGAGTTTTCTTACATCATGGGTATGTAATCCAGTTGTTGGTTCATCTAATATATACAATGTTTTTCCAGTTGGTCTTTTAGATAGTTCTTTTGCCAACTTAATTCTCTGTGCTTCACCTCCAGATAACGTGGTGGCTGACTGACCTATTTTTATATATTCAAGTCCTACTTTTTTTAAAGTTTCTAATTTTTTTGATATGGCCGGTATAGCTTTGAAAAACTCCAAACCTTCCTCAACTGTCATATTTAAAACATCTGAAATATTTTTCCCTTTAAATTTCACCTCAAGAGTTTCTCTGTTAAACCTTCTCCCTTTACAGAGATCACATTTTACAAATACATCAGCCAAAAAATGCATTTCTATTCTTAGCAATCCGTCTCCTTGGCAGTTTTCACATCTCCCACCTTTAACATTAAATGAAAATCTACCCGCTTTATATCCTCTTGCTCTGGCTTCTGGTAGATTTGAATACCATTCTCTAATAAAATTAAAGCAACCTGTGTAAGTTGCTGGATTAGATCTAGGAGTTCTTCCTATTGGGGTTTGATCAATTTGTATTATTTTATCAAGAAACTCGTATCCAGTAATTTTTTTAAATGACAAAGCTCTTTCATTTGAACTATTAATTTTTTTTGATAAAGCTTTAAATAAAGTTTCAATTACAAGTGTTGATTTACCACCCCCAGAAACTCCAGTAATACTTATAAATTTCTTTAATGGAAATTTTATATTTAAGTTTTTTAAATTATTTCCTGTCGCACCAATAATCTCAACTGACTCATTGGAAGGATAGTTATTTTTTTGTTGTACGGGTATTGTTAGTTTTTTAGATAAATACATACCTGTTAAGCTTTTATTATTTTTTTTTATTTGGCTTGGTTTTCCTTTGGCAATTATTTCACCACCATTTATCCCTGCACCTACCCCCACATCTATTACATAGTCACTTTCTAAAATTGTCTCCTCATCATGTTCAACAACAATTACAGAGTTTCCTAGATCTCTGAGTTTCTTTAGTGTATCTATCAGTTTTTTATTATCCCTTTGGTGTAAGCCTATTGAAGGCTCATCCAATACATATAACACACCAGTAAGACCCGAACCAATCTGGGATGCAAGTCTAATTCTTTGGCTTTCTCCACCAGAAAGGGTGTTTGAATTTCTTGATAGTTGAAGATAACCTAATCCAACGTTATTGAGAAAAGATAATCTATCAATTATTTCTTTAATAATTTTATTTGAAATTTCTTTTTTGTGATCAGATAGAGATATTTCGAGATTGAGAAACCATTTTAAAACATTCTCTATGGAAAGGTTTGAAATTTCACTTATATCTTTTTTGTTAACTTTAATTGCTAGTGCTTCTTTCTTTAGTCTAGTACCATTGCAAACTTCGCAATTAAACTTACTTAAATATTTATTTAATTCTTCTCTCTGCCAAATATCTGATCTTCTTAATTTTTTTTTAAGAAAGCCAATAACACCGTCATAAAGTTGATTATAGCTCCATCCAGTATAATTATTAAAAACGCTGATGGGTTTATTATCTCCATAAATCAAAACTTTTTGTTTTTCCTTTGGAATAGCACTCCACTTTTGATTTAAATTGATCGAACAGTGTTTTGATACTTCTAGTATAAGTTCCTGATAAAATTGATTATTTTTATTCCAAGGAAGTATAACACCCTCCTTTAGAGAAAGGTTTCCATCTCCAATTATGAGTTCAGGATTAAACTTTTCTTTATATCCTAGGCCATCGCACTCTTTGCACGCACCGTTTGGACTATTAAACGAAAATAGCCTAGGTTCTATTTCTTCAATTGTGAATCCTGATATTGGACAAGCAAATTTGGAAGAAAAAATATGATTTTGCTGTTTAGTTACGTCAAAAAAATAAATAACACCCTCTGATAAGTTTAAAGCTGTTTCTATTGATTGTGCAATTCTTGTTTCATATTTTTTATTAATTTCTAATCTGTCAACAATTACCTCGATTGTATGCTTTTTATTTTTATCTAGATGAGGGATATTATCAGAGGTTGTAAGACTTCCATCAATTCTAAATCTTACAAACCCTTTTTTTATCAAATCAGAAATTTCTTTTTTAAATTCACCTTTTCGATTGTTGACAAATGGTGAAATCAAATAGAATTTTGAACTTTTTTCTAATTTATAAAACTCGTCAACAATTTCTTGAACACTCATAGATTTTATTTCTTTTCCAGTTTCAGGAGAAAATGGAGTCCCAATTCTTGCGAATAAAACTCTAAAATAATCATAAATCTCTGTCACTGTTCCAACAGTTGATCTTGGGTTTCTTGAGGTAGTTTTTTGATCTATTGAAATCGATGGAGATAGACCATCAATTGAATCAACTTCTGGTTTTTCCATCATATTGAGAAATTGTCTTGCATATGATGATAAACTTTCAACGTAACGTCTTTGTCCTTCGGCGTAAATAGTATCAAAGGCCAGGGAAGATTTTCCAGATCCGGATAAACCACTTATTACAACTAATTTATTTTTAGGTATTTCAATATTTACATTTTTAAGGTTATGTTGCCTTGCACCGACTATTTTAATGAAATTTTGGTAATTTTTTGATTTCATAATCTTAAAACTTTTAAAAGATTTATATTTTATTTAAACTAAATATGATATTATATTTTTTTTTATTATAGCAATGGC